>FWPU01001456.1_pt1 | contig 70492 bp, 60 predicted proteins | sample 2228361 | NCBI WGS metagenome assembly FWPU01 (sample SAMEA103939777, study PRJEB20133) | metagenome
TGAGCGCGGCGACCTGCGCGGCGCGCGAGGGGGGGGGCAGCGGCCCCCCCCTCAACCGACGGTTTCAGCGGTCTCCAAAACCGCGGGTTGGGGGTTACAGACTGGCCCTCGGGGCCAGTTCGAATCCCTCCTGCCCTGCCGAGGATTGAGGTTTCCGGGTGGAGAAGTACGTTCGCATCTCGTTCGTGATCGGCGGGTTGCTGGTCTGGGTCACGCTCGCGGCCCTGTTCAGCGCGGCGTTCCAGTTCGTCAACCCGAACTGGGACCGGTTGCTGCTCGGGGCCCGGTTCGCGGTCAGCGACCTGCTGGGCCTGATCGGCGGGACGGCGGTGGCGGTGACCCTCTTGTTTCACGAGCGGGCGAATCGCCTCGGCCTCGAGGTGGCGAACGAGTTGAGGAACGTGACGTGGCCCACGTGGCCAGAGACCCGCGTCTCGACCATCGTCGTCGTGGCCACGACGATCGTGGTGTCCGTCATCCTGGGGCTCTTCGACGCCCTGTGGGGCATGGTGACCGGGGCGATCTACAGAATCTGACATCTCTGACGCCAGGCTGAACATGCCGATGAAGTGGTACGTTGTTCATACGTATTCTGGATTCGAACAGAAGGTCCGGGCGGACATCCTAGAGGCCATCCGGTACGAGGACCCGGATCTCCAGTCCCGCCTGGGCGAGATCATCGTCCCCATGGAGCCGTCGCCCCCGCCGGGCGAGGCGAGGCGCCCCGGCGGACGCCGGAAGTTCTTCCCGGGCTACATCCTGGTCGAGATGGACCTCGACACGCGGCTCCAGCACTTCATTCGGCACCGTCCGAACGTCACGGGGTTCGTCGGGAACGAGAAGGGGCCTCGCCCCCTGTCTGACCGGGAAGTCGAGTCGATTCGCACCCAGATGAGCGAGGGGCCGGTCCAGAAGGCGGCGGACGTGCAGTTCGAGGAAGGGACCGCGGTCCGGATCAAGGACGGCCCGTTTGTCAACTTCTCGGGGATCATCGAGGAGGTGAGGGCCGAAAAGCGCAAGCTGCGCGTCCTGGTGACGATCTTTGGTCGCGCCACCCCCGTCGAGGTGGACTTCGAGCAGGTGGAGCGCGTGTGAGGGAGGGCCGGCGGAGCGGTCGGAAAGGAGTCATCGAGCCATGGCCAAGAAGGTGATCGCCCAGATCAAACTGCACATCCCGGCGGGCAAGGCCACGCCGCAACCCCCGGTCGGTCCGGCCCTCGGGCAGGCCGGCGCTAACATCATGGAGTTCTGCAAGGCGTTCAATGCAAAGACAGCCTCGCTCGGGGACTCCACCGTGCCGGTGGTGATCACGGTCTATTCGGATCGGTCGTTCACCTTCATCACGAAGAGCCCCCCGGCGTCCGAGATGCTGCGCAAGGCCGCCGGGATCGAGAAGGGGTCCGCGGCCCCGAACCGGGACAAGAAGGGGCGCGTGCCGCGATCCAAGGTGATCGAGATCGCGAAGGTGAAGATGCCCGACATGGTCGTGACCTCGCTGGACGCCGCGGTCCGCACCATCGAGGGGACGGCCCGCAGCATGGGCATCGAGGTGGTGGAAGGATAGGGCACGGGGTCGGCCCCGTGGGTCCAGGCGACCCGCCGAGGACCACGGGCCGCGCAGGTCGCGGCCGGCGTGGGAGGCGGGTCCGAATGGAGGGTTTCCGATGCCGCACCGAGGCAAGAAGTACCAGGAGGCGGCCGCGAAGGCCGGAGACCGGCAGGCGAGGCACACGCTGGACGAGGCACTCGCGAAGGTGGTCGAGACGGGTTACGCCCGCTTCGACGAGTCGGTGGACATAGCCGTCCGCCTGAACGTGAACCCGAAACACGCGGACCAGATGGTGCGCGGGGCGTGCGTCCTGCCCGCCGGGACCGGGAAGGCGGTCCGCATCGCCGTGTTCGCGAAGGGCGAGAAGGAGAAGGAGGCCCGCGACGCGGGCGCTGACTACGTGGGCGCCGAGGACCTGGCCGAGCGCATCCAGGGCGGGTGGTTCGACTTCGACAAGGCCATCGCGACGCCCGACCTGATGGGCCTCGTGGGGAAACTCGGAAAACTGCTCGGGCCCCGGGGGCTGATGCCGAATCCCAAGGTGGGCACCGTGACCATGGACGTGGGCCGCGCGGTGAGGGAGGCCAAGGCCGGAAAGGTCGAGTTCCGCGTGGACAAGTCCGGCATCGTGCACACGACCGTGGGGCGCCGCTCGTTCAAGCCCGAGGCGCTCCGCGAAAATGTGCTCGCGGTCATGGAGACGCTGTTGAAACTGAAGCCGGCGTCGGTCAAGGGGACCTACGTCCGGAGCATTGCGCTTTCGACCACGATGGGGCCGGGACTCCGGGTAGACCCGGCGGACATCGAGGTCGCGTTCAAGCGTTGAATCGCGGCGCTGCTTGAGAAGCCGGCGACCCGCGGCGCGGGGATAAGACCGGCGGAGGCGATGGCCGTGTTCGCAACAAGCCGTCACGGTGACCATGCCCCTCGGGTCGTGTCGTCTCGTCAGGATGGCTCTCACGGGAAGGACCGGCGATGAACATTCAGCAGAAACGGGCGATCGTGGAGGAACTCAGGGAGATCGCGGCCTCGGCCAGCGCCATGGTCCTGCTTTCCCACCACGGGCTGACGGTCGAGGAATCCACGCGCCACCGGCGCGAGATGGAGGCATCGGGGGCGAAACTCAAGGTGGTGAAGAACACGCTGTTCTCGCGCGCGCTCGCCGGGACTCCCCGGGAGTTCCTGGCGGCCCACCTCGAGGGTCCGGTGGCGCTCGCGTTCACGCGCGGGGACCCGGTTCTGCTGGCCAAGGCCCTGATGGCCGCGCTGAAGGGCCACCAGAAACTGGCCGTCAAGGGTGGATGCCTGGGGTCCCGGCCCCTGACCGAGGCGGAGGTGAAGGCCCTTGCGGCGCTTCCGCCCGTCGAGACGTTGAAGGCGATGCTGCTGGGGGCCCTCGCCGGGGTCCCGAGGAGGTTCCTGGGCGTGTTGCAGGCCCCGGCCCGCGATTTCGTCGGGGTCCTGAAGGCGCGGGAGCGCCGGCTGTCGGAGGTCGGGTGATCGAGGCCGCGCCGGACGAGGACTCGGCGGGCTTTGGGTCGTTTTCCGGTTTGCAACAGAAAGGAGCGGGTCATGGCGGAAGCAATCACGAGAGAGCAGGTCAAGGAGTATCTGAGCGGGCTCACGGTGCTCGAGTTGTCGCGGTTGACGAAGGAACTCGAGGACCTGTGGGGCGTGACGGCGGCGGCGCCCGTCGCGGTGGCCGCGGTGCCCGGCACGGCCGCGGCCCCGGCCGAGGCGGCCCCGGTCGAGGAGAAGACCGAATTCGACGTGATCCTCAAGGAGGTCCCGGCGGACAAGCGCGTGGCCGTCATCAAGGAACTGCGCAACGTCGTACCGAACCTGGGCCTCAAGGAGGCCAAGGAACTCGTCGAGAGCGCCCCCAAGGCTATCAAGGAGGGCGTGACCAAGGACGAGGCCGCGGACGTCAAGAAGAAGCTCGAGGCCGCCGGCGCGGTCATCGAGGTCCGCTAGGGCCTGCTGGTCGTGCGAGCGGCCCGCGGGCCGCGGGTCCACGGAGGGACGGCCTGTCAGGACCGCCCGTCAGAACTGGTTCGCGACGACGGACCGCCAGGGTCGGGACCCAGGATTCTGTTTCGAGATTCTGGCGCCAGAACACCTTGTCTCGAGGTGAAGCACCATGACCACCATCAGGAAGCCCGAAGGACTGCGCGCCCGGCGCAGTTTCGCCCGCGTCCCCGAGGTCATCGGCGTCCCGGACCTCATCCGGGTCCAGAAGGAGTCGTACGAACGGTTCCTGCAGAAGGACACGCCCCCGGAGAAGCGCGGGGAGTTCGGCTTGCACGGGATCTTCAAGAGCATCTTCCCCATCGCGGACTATGGCAAGACCGCGACGCTCGACTACGTCAAGTACGTTTTGGACGACCCGAAGTACGAGGTCGAGGAGTGCCGCCAGCGGGGCATCACCTACGCGGCCCCGATGCGCGTGACTGTGCGCCTCGTCACCTGGGACGTGGACCCGGACACGGGGGTCCGCGACATCCGCGATGTCAAGGAGCAGGAGGTCTATTTCGGGGAAATCCCCCTGATGACCGACCAGGGTACCTTCATCGTCAACGGGGCCGAGCGCGTGGTCGTCAGCCAGTTGCACCGGTCCCCCGGCGTCTTCTACGAGAGCGACAAGGGGAGGACGCACGCCTCCGGGAAACTGCTGTACTCGGCCCGGATCATCCCGAACCGCGGGTCCTGGGTGGACTTCGAGTTCGACCACAAGGACACGCTGTACGTCCGGATTGACCGGCGCCGGAAGATGCTGGCCACGGTCCTGTTCAAGGCGCTCGGTTACAGCACCCAGGACATCCTCGAATATTTTTATCATACAGAAACCATTCGAGTCACGAAGGACGGGACGTTCCAGCAGGCGATCGACCCGAAGGGACTCGAGGGCCAGCGCGCGCCGGCCGACATCAAGGACCCCAGGACCGGCGAGGTCCTCGTCCGCAAGCAAGAGAAACTCGGGCGCTACCGCCTCCGCCGCCTGATTGACGCCGGCGTGACTCAGGTCGAATTGGACCGCGCGGACATGGTAGGCAAGGTCCTCGCCGACGACGTCGTGGACGAGGAGACGGGCGAGATCCTGCACGAGTGCAACCAGGAGATCACCGAGAAGATGCTCAAGGCGCTCGTGGAGCGCGCGCGGGAGACCCCCTTCGACCTGAAGGTCTTGCAGATCGACAACGTGAACGCGGGACCCTTCTTGAGGAACACGTTGCTCCTCGACAAGGTTGAGACCCAGCAGGAGGCCGCGGTCGAGGTCTATCGCCGCCAGCGCCCGGGGGACCCGGCAAGCCCCGAGCAGGCGCGTTCCTATTTCAACAGCCTGTTCTTTTCGAGCGCTCGGTACGACCTGTCCGCGGTGGGGCGCCTGAAGATGAACTACAAGTTCAACCAGGACGTGCCCCTGGACCAGACCACCCTGCTGCGCGAGGACTTCCTGGAGGTGGTCCGCTACCTCCTCGACCTCAAGATGGGCAAGCAGGGGCGGCGCGTGGACGACATTGACCAGTTGTCGAACCGCCGGGTGCGGGCCGTGGGCGAACTGATGGAGAACCAGTACCGGATCGGCATGGTGCGCATGGAGCGCGCGATCCGCGAGAAGATGACCATGTCCCCGGACCTCGCCACCCTGATGCCGCATGACCTTGTGAACGCGAAGCCGGTCTCGGCCGCAGTCAAGGAGTACTTCGGCGGCAGCCAGCTGTCGCAGTTCATGGACCAGACCAACCCCCTGTCCGAGATCACGAACAAGCGACGCCTGTCCGCCCTGGGTCCAGGCGGCCTGACGCGCGACCGGGCCGGGTTCGAGGTCCGCGACGTCCACGCCACCCACTACGGGCGCGTGTGCCCCATCGAGACGCCGGAAGGCCCGAACATCGGCCTGATCTCCTCGCTGTCCACCTACGCGCGGGTCAACGATTTCGGGTTCATCGAGACGCCGTACCGCAAGGTGGTGAACCGCCGGGTGACGGACGAGGTGGTCTATCTGACCGCGATGCAGGAGGAAAACGAGACCATCGCCCAGGCAAACGCGGTGGTGGACAAGAACGGATACCTCACCGAGAGCCTCGTCCAGGCCCGCAGAAACGAGGAGTATCTCATGGCGCGCCCGGAGGACGTGACGCTCATTGACGTCTCCCCGGCGCAACTGGTCAGCGTGGCGGCCGCGCTCATCCCCTTCCTCGAGCACGACGACGCGAACCGCGCCCTGATGGGCTCGAACATGATGCGCCAGGGCGTGCCGCTGATGCGGGCCGAGGCGCCCCTCGTGGGCACGGGCCTCGAGTGGGTCGTGGCCCGCGACTCCGGGGTGCTGGTGACCGCCCTCCACGACGGCGAGGTCGAGGCCGTGAGCGCGGACCGGATCGTGGTGCGGCGGGACCCCGACGACACCGACCCCGCTCCGAAGCCGGACATCTACAACCTTGTGAAATATCGGAGGTCGAACCAGAACACCTGCATCAACCAGGTCCCTCTGGTGCACAAGGGCCAGCGCGTGAAGGCAGGACAGGTCCTCGCGGACGGCTCCGCCACCCGCCATGGAGAACTCGCGCTCGGGCAGAACGTCCTCGTGGCCTTCATGCCGTGGGGCGGGTACAACTTCGAGGACTCGATCCTGCTGTCCGAGCGCCTGGTCCAGGAGGACCGCTTCACCTCGATCCACATCGAGGAGTTCGAGTGCGTGGCCCGCGACACCAAACTGGGGCGCGAGGAGATCACGCGCGACATCCCGAACGTCAGCGAGGAGGCCCTCCGGGACCTGGACGCCGGCGGCATCGTGCGGATCGGGGCCGAGGTCAAGACAGGCGACATCCTGGTCGGGAAGATCACGCCGAAGGGAGAGACGCAGTTGTCGCCCGAGGAGAAACTCCTGCGCGCGATCTTCGGAGAGAAGGCGGCGGACGTGAAGGACTCATCGTTGAAGGTCCCGCCCGGGGTGGCCGGGGTCGTGGTCGGGGCCAAGGTTTTCTCGCGCAAGGGCGCGGACAAGGACGAGCGCACCCGCGACCTGGAGGAGATGGAGGAGGCACGCCTGCGCGCGGACCGCGACGAGGAGATTCGCCTCACGACCACAGCCCAGAAGCAGCGCATCGCCCGGCTCCTCGCGGGCCGGAAGGCCGCGGCGCCGGTGACGAACCCGAAGGGGGAGACCGTCGTCAGGAAGGGGGCGGTCCTCAAGGAGTCTGACGTCCTGCGGCTCGACATCGAAACCCTCGCCCAGATCCGGATCGAGCACGGCGAGGACATCGAGGCGAGGGTCCAGAACCTGATCGAGACGCTCAACGATCAGGTCGGGGCCGTGACGGCCGTGTTCAACGAGAAGATCAGCAGGCTGCGGCGCGGAGACGAACTCCCGCCAGGCGTCATCAAGACCGTGAAGGTCTATGTCGCGATCAAGCGCAAGGTGATGGTCGGGGACAAGATGGCCGGGCGGCACGGAAACAAGGGCGTGGTGTCGCGCATCCTGCCCGTGGAAGACATGCCCTACCTGGCGGACGGGACGCCCGTGGACGTGGTCCTGAACCCGCTCGGGGTGCCGAGCCGCATGAACGTGGGCCAGATCCTCGAGACGCACCTGGGCTGGGCCTGCCGGGAGATCGGGCACCAGATCGACCGGGTCCTCGAAACCGGCATCGGCCTGAAGGGGATGCGCAAGAAACTGGCGCGGCTCTTCGCGACGACCTCGATGAAGAAGGCCATCGAGGAGATGGAGGACGACCGGCTGCGGGAGTTCTGCGGGCAGTACCGGCAAGGGCTCCTCGCCGCGTCGCCGGTCTTCGATGGCGCCGAGGAGGACGCGATCAAGACATGGCTTCATGAGGCGGGACTGCCCACGACGGGCAAGACGGTGCTCTTCGACGGCCTGACCGGGGAGGCGTTCGATTCGGAGGTCACGGTCGGGACCATGTACATGATGAAACTGCACCACCTCGTGGACGAGAAGATGCACGCGCGCTCCACGGGGCCGTACTCGCTGGTCACGCAGCAGCCCCTGGGGGGCAAGGCCCAGTTCGGCGGCCAGCGCCTCGGCGAGATGGAGGTCTGGGCGCTCGAGGCCTACGGGGCGGCGTACGCGCTCCAGGAGATGCTGACCGTCAAGTCCGACGACGTCGCGGGCCGTACGGTCACGTACGACTCCATCGTGAAGGGGGATTATCGCGTCCACGCGGGCCTGCCCGAGTCCTTCAACGTCCTGGTGAAGGAACTCAAGGCCCTGACCATTGACGTGGAACTGGTCGAGTCCGAGCAACAGGCCGCCGGGGCTTGACCGGCGCGCCAGGCCGCGCGAAGGCGCGGCCCGCTGGAGCGCAGCGCGCATGCGCGAGCGAAGCGGGGGTGGAGGTGGCAGAGGCGCGCCGGAAGGCGCGACGAGCCGTGGGAGGGGCGGAAGCCCCTCCCCGTCTTCCATGATGACGCGCGGGCGGGCCCGCAAGGACCCGCCGGGAGGTGGACCATGAAGGACATGTTCACCGTGTTCGACAGGCCGAAGGACCCGTTGACCATCCAGGCCATGCGGGTGTCGCTCGCGTCGCCCAAGGCCGTCCTGGGCTGGTCGTTCGGCGAGGTCAAGAAGCCCGAGACCATCAATTACCGGACCTTCAAGCCGGAACGGGACGGCCTGTTCTGCGCGAAGATCTTCGGGCCCGTCAAGGACTACGAGTGCAACTGCGGCCGCTACAAGCGGATGAAGCACCGGGGCATCGTGTGCGAGAAGTGCGGGGTCGAGGTCATCCAGAGCAAGGTCCGCCGCGAGCGGATGGCCCACATCACGCTGGCGTCCCCCGTGGCGCACATCTGGTTCCTGAAGAGCATCCCGAGCCGCATCGGCAACGTCCTGGACATCGCGCTCAAGGACCTGGAGAAGGTCCTGTACTGCGTGGCCTACGTGGTCACGGATCCCGGCAAGGTCCCCGACCTCCAGAAGGCCCAGGTGATCTCCGAAGAGCGCTACGAGGAACTGCTCGAACAGTACGGCGAGGATGCGTTCGAGGCGGGGATGGGCGCGGAGGCCATCCGCAAGCTGCTCGAGGACGTGGACGTCGAGATGATCGCGTCGGAGGTGCGCGCGGAACTGAAGGTGTCCACGTCCGACGCGAAGCGCAAGAAACTGGCGAAGCGGCTGAAGGTCCTGGAGGCATTCCGGGACTCCCACAACCGGCCCGAGTGGATGATTCTTAAGAACCTGCCGGTCCTCCCGCCCGACATCCGCCCCCTGGTCCCGCTGGACGGCGGGCGCTTCGCCACGAGCGACCTGAACGACCTCTACCGGCGCGTGATCAACCGCAATAACCGGCTGAAGAAACTGATGGACCTGAACGCGCCGACCATCATCATCCGCAACGAGAAGCGCATGCTCCAGGAGGCGGTGGACGCGCTCCTCGACAACGGACGCCGGGGCAAGGTCATCACCGGGGCCAACCGGCGGCCGCTGAAGTCGCTGTCGGACATGCTCAAGGGCAAGCAGGGGCGTTTCCGCCAGAACCTGCTCGGCAAGCGCGTGGACTACTCGGGCCGCACCGTCATCGTGGTCGGGCCGGACCTGCGCCTGCACCAGTGCGGCCTGCCCAAGCAGATGGCCCTCGAACTGTTCAAGCCCTTCGTCTTCGCGAAACTGGAGGAGCGGGGCCACGCCCAGACCATCAAGACGGCTCGCAAGATGGTGGACGACGAGGAGCCCATCGTGTGGGACATCCTCGAGGAGGTCAGCCGGGAGCACCCGGTCCTGCTGAACCGCGCCCCCACGCTGCATCGTCTGGGCATCCAGGCCTTCGAACCGGTCCTGATTGACGGCAAGGCGATCCAGATCCACCCGCTCGTGTGCCAGGCCTACAACGCGGACTTCGATGGGGACCAGATGGCGGTGCACCTGCCGTTGTCCCTCGAGTCCCAGATGGAGGCCCGCGTCCTGATGATGTCCACGAACAACATCCTCAAGCCGGCGGACGGGCGCGCGATCATCACGCCCACCCAGGACGTGGTCCTGGGGATCTACTACCTGACGCGCGAGCGGCCATTCGCGCGCGGCGAGGGGAAGGTCTTTTCGGGCCCCGAGGAGGTCCGCGTGGCCTACGACGCAGGCGAGGTGGACCTCCAGGCCCGCATCCTGGTCCGCATCGAGGGCCGCCGGCACCAGACGACGGTGGGTCGGACCCTCCTGCGCGAGATCGTCCCGGACGAGATCCCCTTCGAGGTGTTCAACAAGGTGATGGACAAGAAGTCCCTCGCCAACCTGATTGACGAAGCGTACAAGCGGTGCGGCTCCAAGAAGACGGTGCTTTTCGCGGACCGGCTCCGCACCTGGGGGTTCCAGTTCGCGACGCGGGCCGGGATCTCCATCGCCATCGACGACCTGACCGTCCCGGAGTCCAAGCGGGCGATCCTGGAGGAGGCGAAGCAGCGCGTGGCCAACATCCAGGCCCAGTACCAGGAGGGGTCCATCACCGACGGTGAGCGATACAACAAGGTGATTGACGCTTGGTCGAACGCGGCGGACCTCGTCGCGAAGCATATGATGGACGGGCTGTCGCGACAGGTCGTCGAGAAGGACGGGCAGGTGCGCGAGGTCCCGTCCATGAACCCGATCTACATCATGGCCGACTCGGGCGCCCGAGGGAGCGCCATGCAGATGCGGCAACTGGCGGGGATGCGAGGCCTGATGGCCAAGCCGTCGGGCGAGATCATCGAGACGCCCATCACCGCGAACTTCCGCGAGGGGCTGGGGGTCCTCGAGTACTTCATCTCCACGCACGGGGCGCGCAAGGGCCTGGCGGACACGGCGCTCAAGACCGCGAATGCCGGGTACCTGACCCGGCGCCTCGTGGACGTGGCCCAGGACGTGGTCGTGAGCGAGTTCGATTGCGGGACCCTCAACGGGATCGAGGTCTCGGCCCTCGTCCACGGCGGCGAGATCCGGGAGCCGCTGGCGGAGCGCATCCTCGGGCGCGTGGCCCTCGAAGACGTCGTGGACCCCTACAAGCCCGAGCGCGTGCTCGTCCAGGCGAACCAGGTCATCGGCGAGGACGAGGTCCGCGAAATCACCGAGGCGGGCATCGAGCGCGTGAACGTGCGCTCGGTCCTGACGTGCCGGACGCGCAGCGGGTGCTGCGTGCTGTGCTACGGGCGGGACCTCGCGAGGGGGCGGCTCGTCAACGTGGGCGAGGCCGTGGGCGTGATCGCGGCCCAGTCCATCGGGGAGCCTGGGACCCAGTTGACCATGCGGACCTTCCACATCGGGGGCACGGCCCGCGTGGCCGAGCAGTCATCGGTCGAGACCCGCAAGGGCGGCACCGTCAAGTACGTAAACGTCAAGTACGTGACGCGCCCGGATGGCTGCATCATCGCCATGAACCGCAACGGCGAGATCGCGATCCTGGACGACGAGGACCGCGAGCGCGAGAAGTACCCCGTCGCATATGGGGCGGTCCTGCAGGTCGCGGACGGGTCCCGGGTAGACGCGGGTCAGTCCCTCGCCCGGTGGGACCCCTGGTCCAACCCGATCCTGACCGAGGTTGACGGCATCGTGAAGTTCGGGGACATCATCGACGGCGTGACCGTCAAGGAGTTGTACGACGAGGCCACGGGTTTGTCGCGCAAGGTGATCATCGAGTCCAAGGACGCGGAGGCCCGCCCGCGCATCTCGATCAAGGATGACAAGGGTCGCACCAAGGTCATCCCGGGGACCTCGCTCGAGGCCCGCTACTTGCTGCCAATCGGCGCGAACATCGTCGTGGCCGAGGGCGACGTGGTCTCGCCGGGCGATGTCCTCGCGAAGGTCCCGAAAGAGACGACCAAGATGAAGGACATCACGGGCGGCCTGCCGCGCGTGGCCGAGTTGTTCGAGGCGCGCAAGCCCAAGGAGCACGCGGTCATCTCGGAGATCGATGGCGTCGTCTCGTTCGGGAAGGCGACCAAGGGCAAGCGGAAGATCATCATCACGCCCGAGATCGAGGGTGCCCAGAAGAAGGAGTACCTCATCCCGCGCGGCAAGTACGTGAGCCTGCGCGAGGGCGACCGGGTCAAGGCGGGCGACCCCCTCATGGACGGTTCGTCCAACCCGCACGACATCCTGCGCGTCCTGTCCATTCAGGCCCTGGCCCGGTACCTCGTGGACGAGATCCAGGAGGTCTATCGCCTCCAGGGTGTGCGCATCCATGACAAGCACATCGAGGTCATCGTCCGCCAGATGCTCCGGTGGATGAAGATCACGGACCCCGGGGACACCCGCTTCCTGGCCGACGAGCAGGTGGACCGCTGGGTCTTCGAGGAGGAGAACGACCGGGTCATGGCCGAGGGCGGGCAGCCGGCCTCGGGCGAGCCGATCCTCCTCGGGATCACCAAGGCGTCGCTGAACGTCGAGTCCTTCATCTCGGCCGCGTCGTTCCAGGAGACGACGCGGGTTCTCACCGAGGCCGCGATCGCGGGCAAGACCGACTACCTGCGCGGGCTCAAGGAGAACGTGATCATGGGCCGCCTGATCCCGGCGGGCACAGGCTTCCCGGGGCTATCCCGGCAGATCGAGGTCCGCGTCGGGGCCGAGGCCGCGCCCGCCGACGAGGGCGAGGTCGCGCCTGCCGTTGGCTGACTTGCGGCCTCTCAAGAACCGTGGGCGTGGGCGACCCGGCAAACGCCTCTCCCCACGGTAACGTTTTCTCCCTTTCACCCGATAGATCGTGTGGTTTTCCGAACCGCACAACGTGGTTCACGAGGAGTCCCGTCATGGAACCCGAATCGAGGAACTACGGAAGATTGTTGTGGGCCATGGCCCTGGCCACGGTCATCGGCGGCGGCCTCACGGTCCTCGCCGAGCACTTGTTCTCGTCCCCGACCGTGGCCCTGGCGGCCAGAGGGGCCGCGTCCGCGGACTCCGGGGCGGCGGCCTCGGGGGAGCCGATCTTCGCGGAACTCGCGCCCCCGGGCCACGAACCCACGGTCTATCGCCTGCCGCCGGGCTCCGATGTCCAGTCGCTCCTGGCCGTGGTGCGACGCGACGGTGTCCGGTCTCCCCAGGCGAACCGCCCCCTGCGGCCCGGAGAACGCGTGGTCATCCACGACGACGGCACGGTCTCGTTCGGCGTGATGGATGGCGCACGCCTGCTGGCGCTCGGCCTGCGCATCCCGCTGAACCAGGCCGGACCCGAGGACCTCGTGGTCCTGCCTGGGATCGGCGACCGGCTCGCGATGAAGATCGTGAGTTTCCGGGAACAAAACGGCGGGATCGCGTCGTACGACGACCTCCTGTGGATCCCCGGCCTGGGTCCGGGCACCCTGGAGGTCCTCAAGCGGCACACGACCCTGTGAGCCCGGCCGCATCGAGCAACGCGCGCGACGCGGCCCTGCCCTCCTCGATGACCTCGGCCACATCCACGCCCACGAGCCGCCCGTCCCGCACCCGGAATTCGCCGCCGACCAGGACGTGACGGACGTGCCGGGACCCCATCGAATAGACGACGGCCCCGTGCAGGTCCGCCTGGGGCACGCACGCGGGGTCGCGCGGGTCCAGGACCACGAGGTCCGCCCTCTTTCCGGGTTCGATGGACCCGATCTCCTTGTCGAGTCCCAGGGCCCGCGCACCCTCGATGGTCGCCATGCGAAGGACCTGGCGGGCCGGCAGGACCTCCGGGCCATGGAGCCCCTTCTGCAACAGCGACGCAAGCCGCATCTCCCGGAACATCGAGAGGTTGTTGTTGCAGGGCGCCCCGTCGGCCCCGAGCGTGACCCGCACCCCGGCCTGGAGCATCGCGTGGACCGGGGCGATGCCGGACCCCAGTTTCAGGTTGGCGGACGGGCAGTGCAGGACGACCGTGCCCGTCTCCGCGATCCGCGTGACCTCCTCTGGGGTGACCCGGACACAGTGCGCCAGCAGCAGGCGGGGTCCCAGGAGGCGAAGCATCCCATACAGGTCCACCGGCCGGACGCCGAAGCGGTCCACGGTCCGCCGGACCTCGTCTTCCGTCTCGGCACAGTGGGTGTGCACGATCAGGCCTCGGTCCCCGGCGGCCCCGGCCACGAGTTCGAGCAGGTGCAACGACGACGACACCGCAAACCTCGGGGCCAGGGCCACACGCGTGGTCCCGTCCGGCTGGTGATAACGGTCCGCGAGGCGCAAGGCCTCGGCCACCGCCATGTCCGGGTCCTGCCGCAGGGCCTCGGGGCCGTCGTGCGCGTCCATCAGGACCTGGGCGAACACCCCTCGCAGGCCCATGTCCGTCGCGGTCTCGATCACGACGTCGGTGTGGCGCACCGTCCCCATGTCCGCGACCGTGGTGGTCCCGGACATTAGGAGTTCTGCGGCGCCCAGGCGGACCGCGGCCCGGATCGTCTCGCGCGTGTGGGCGGCCTCCAGCGGCCAGGTGAACCGAGACAGCCACTCCATCAGGCCCACGTCGTCCGCGAGGTTGCGCCACAGGGTCTGGCACAGGTGGACGTGGGTCTGCACGAACCCGGGCAGGATGAGACAGCCCGACACGTCCACCACCTCCGTCCCGGGCAGGGCCGCAAGCCCGGGGCGGACCCCGACGACCCGTCCGTCCTCGACCGGCACGTCGGCGGGTCCCACGAAGCCCTCCCGATCCATCGCCAGGACCGTTCCCCCGCGCAGGAGCACGACCCGGTGGCCACCGGTCGCGTGCGTGTGGTCTGTGGTTGCCGTGTGTTCAGGTCCCATGGCGTTGCGGCTCCACCTCCAGCAGTCCTGGCCTGAACGCCTCGGGCAGGAGGTCGCCCAGGCGGAACTCGCTCATGCTCCCGTCCGCCGCCACGAGGACCACGAGCAGGTCCTCGCCCGCAAACTCGACCAGAGCCTGCCGGCACATCCCGCACGGCGGGCACGGGTCCACGGAGTTCGCCATGATGGCGACAGCCTCGAAGGCGCGAGCCCCCGCGCACACGGCGGCGGCCAGGGCCGAGCGCTCCGCGCACAGGGACACCGGGTACGAGGCGTTCTCGACGTTGCACCCGACGAAGATGGAGCCGTCCCGTGCGAGCAGGGCCGCGCCCACCCGGAACCCCGAGTAGGGCGCATACGCTCGTTCCTTCGCGGACCGCGCCGCCGCGATCAATCGTCCCCGTGCCTCCTGGTTCATGTCTCCACGCCTCCCTTCGGCAATCGGGAGATGACCCACTCGAAGATCGCGTGCAGCGAGCGGCCCGACCGCGCTCCGACCTCCTTCACCTCGTCGTGGGACAAGAGCCCCCCGGACAGGCCCGCAGCCATGTTCGTGATGCACGACACCGCCCCGACCCACATCCCCGCGTGGCGCGCCGCGATCACCTCGGGCACGGTGGACATCCCGACCGCGTCCGCCCCGAGCGCCCGGAACGCACGGATCTCGGCGGGGGTCTCGTACGACGGGCCGCTCACGGCCAGATAGACCCCTTCCCGCATCTCGACCCCGAGCGAGCGCGCGGCCTTGTGGAACAGGGCGCGGATCTCGGGCTTGTAGGCCTCGGTCATGTCAGGAAAGCGCGGCCCCAGTCCCTCCGCGTTCTCGCCGCGCAAGGGGTTCGTGCCCATCCAGTTGATGTGGTCCCGGATCACCATCAGGTCTCCAGGCCGGAAGTCGGGATTCACCGCGCCGGCGGCGTTGGACAAGAGCAGCGTGCGCGCCCCCAACACGGCCATGACCCGGACCGCCGCGACCACGCGGGCCATGTCGTGACCCTCGTAGTAGTGGACGCGGCCCGCCAGGACCGCGACGTTCCGCCCGCCCAGCGTGCCCAGGACCATCTCGCCCCGGTGCCCCTCGACCGTGGCCTGGGGCAGTCCGAGGCGCCCGTACGGGATGCGCACCGGGTCCCGGACGCGGTCCTCGAAGCCGGACAGCCCGGACCCCAGGACCACCGCCACGTCGGGGAGCCAGCGGCGCTGCCCCAGTTTCGCGGCGTTCACGAGGTCCATCGCCGCGTTGAAGACCTCCGGCAGCACCCGACGCTCCCTGCGCCCGAACTCCCCGGTCTCGATGACCGATGTCAGGCGGCCGATCCGGTCCACGAGGTTGCGCGTCCAGTCGTCCATCTCCAGTCACTCCCCGATGACCCCTGTGTACCGCAGTGCCCAGTAAGGCAGGAGCCACGCCATGGGCCCGGACACGGAGCGTCCGTCGCCCCCGTCCGCTTTGGCCCGCAAGTTCGAGTTCCACCAGACCGTCTGGATCTCGTCGTACGGGAACACGCGGTCGAACTGAGGGCGCCCGTGCCGGTCGTCCGGCCAGTCCAGGGCGTCCCTGCGATGCGTGTTGTCCACACGCCAGTCCCGGCGGTCGAACGGGATCTCGCGCAGGCTGTCGAGCGCGGCATCGAGGTCCGCGGCCTCGGCTCCGGCGGCCAGGGCCACGAACGCGGCCCACAGGGGGTTGCGCTCGCCCTCCTCGTGCTCGTACAGGAACAGCAGGCCCTCGATCCACTTCTTCCGCCTCTCCTCATTCGGCTCGTAGCGGATGAGGGTGTGATAGGCCAGCATCGCGAGTTCATGATCCGAGTGGTTCATGAATGCCGGGTCCGTGATGGTCACGGTCTCCGAGTGGGGCATCGCGATTTTGTCGTAGCGATATTTTGTGATGAGCATGTCATAGGCATCGTAAAACGTCGAGTCGCCGGTCATGTGCCAGGTCGCGAGCAGGTGCCCCAGGATCTCGATGCTGTTGAGCCACCCCTCCCCGTACCACGACCCGAAGCAGGCCTGGATCGCCGCGGAGGAATCCTGGGCCTGGAGGGCCTTCTCCAGGCACGGGTTCAGCCCGTCCACGGCCGCGGCCAGGCGCTCGGGCTCCCAGTGGCCGAACGTGGTGGGCTGTCCGTCCAGGTCGAGGAGACGGAAGCCATTCTCCACGATGGTCCCGGCCAGCGCGGCCGCGTGGTCCGCGACCGCCTTGCGCTCGGCCTCGTCCTTCGCGCACAGGTCGAAAAAGAGCGGGTACCCGAAGAAGTGACCCGTTGTTTCATCTGAAGACGTATCATCTTTCCAATAATAGTCGTGGCCATCCTTGTAGTGGACCAGGTGCCAGTTCTTTCGGGTCTTCTTGTCGTCGAAGACCGCGCCCTCGTCGTCGCGGACCAGGGACCGCGCGACAAAGCCGCGGCCCAGACCCGCGGCCTCGAAGTCCCCGGCGGGGATATCGATCAGCAGAAACATCATGTCCATGGCCCGGCGGGCCTTCTGATAGTAGCGCTCGTCCCCGGTCGCCGCGTATGCGAAGCACCACGCCCCAATCTGCATCTGGGTCCACAGGCCGTCGTTGTCTTTGTCCCAGGTCCACCACTGGGTCGGGTTCCAGGGGTCATCGGCGCTGATGTCGGACGGGACGAAGTCCAGGCGCCAGAAGTGCGCCTCCTGCAAGGACTCCATGGCCTCGGCCTTCTCGGCAAAGGTGCGGGTCTTCCACGCGATCCGCGAGACCCCGGCCGCGGTCCCGATCCAGAGGCGGCCCGCGTCCATGGCCACGGCGCGCACGTCGTCGGAGGGCAACCAGCGCAGGCTTACATAGTGATGGACATCGGTCACGACGGGTGGAAAACCCGGTTCCACGGCAACGAGCGAGGCACCGATGCGATGGCCGACCAGGCACCTCCACTCGTCGCACGAGACGGCGCGCAGGTCGTCCATGGGCAATCCCCCCACGCCCGCCGGGACCAGGGTCGGACCCTGCGGGGTCAGGATGGAAAGGCCCTTGGAGGTCGCAGCGGCCACTCTCCCGCCGGACAGCGCCACGACGGCGCGGACGTCGTCGTCCAGCAGCGTCCCGTCCGCTGCGGTCCTCGACCCCATGGCCTGGCCGTCCCACGTCTTCAGGCCGCTGTCCGAGGCCATCCAGACCACCCCGTCCGAGTCCACGGCGAGGTCCCGGACCGCGCCGGTGCTCGCCTCGAGCAGGGGCTCGATCGCACCGGAGGGCAGAGCGATGCGCCACAGGCCCCCGCCGGATGTCGAGGCCCAGACCTCGTCGTCGCCGGCCTCGACGGCCGAGAAGACCAGAAGCCCCGTGGAGAAGGACTGGATGGTCGCGTCGCCCGGATGGACAAGGTAGATAGAACCTTCCTGCAAGGCGACGAGGCGTCCATCACCGGTCAACCCGCGCGAAAGGTCCAGGACTGCCGCCTGGTCGGCCCCCTCCCCGAGAGGGATCCGCGTGAACCGGTCCGTCCCCGGGTCGTACCGGTACAGCCCCCGGGCCGTGCCCGTCCACACGCTCCCCCCGGCCGCGCTCATCGCCATCACGTCGAGGTCGGGTAGCCGGTCCGCCGTCCGGTATTGGGTGGGCTCGTCCACGAGGTAGGGGTCCCCGGCCCGGACCACGGCCTGGCCGGTGCGCACGTGCACGAATGCAGGGTCCGGGTACGTGAAGGCGTCCCCGTCCGGCCCACCGCCTTGCGCGTCGGGTCCGGACACGTCCTCCCCGCCGGCGGCCTCTGCCTCGGCCTCGACCGCGGCGTCATCCGGTCCGCCCGCGATATCCTCGGCCGCGACCGCGGGGTCCGACGGCACGTCCGCCGGATGCCACGCATCCCGATCCGGCGCGGGCCCCGCCGGCTCCGCGACGCTGCAGGCCGCCAGGGCGATCCCCACGACCATCGCGAGCCCTTTCATGACCCACCCTCCGGTCCTCCACTCCCCGTCTTTTACCAGATAAGAGTGACCTAGAGAAAACCCGACGGGCAGGGCCATCGCCTCTCGAAGTGGTTGGAATCCCTCGTGGACCTGGACGGACCCTTCCGCTCAGGCGGCTCGTCGACGTCGACGGTAACGTCCCCGTCCACGTGCGCGTCCAACGGGCTCCAGGAAGATGCGATGGCCCTGACCCGACGGCCCAGGTTCCTTGACTTCCATCGTCCCGACCACTACCCTCGGGAGGCCGAATCGGCCGTGGACGGACCATGCTGACGGCTCGGGATGAGGAGATCGCACGACGCCTGAAAGCGACGCTCGTGGCTGCGGGCATCCCCGTCCTGGACCTGCTGGTCTTCGGCAGTCGAGCCAGGGGCACCGCGGGTCCCGACAGCGACATGGACGTCTGCCTGATCCTTGGAGACACGGCCGCGGCGACCCTGAGTGAGGTCGGGCGCATTGCCCGGGAGGTCGGGTTCGAGGAGGGGGTTGTCACCACGACCGTCGAGTTCACCCGAGACCAGATCGAGGGCTCCCCCTTGCGCGCGTCGCCCTTTGTCCGCGCCGTCCGCTCCGAGGGCGTGGCCATATGAGGGACCCGGACACGGTCGCGCTCGCGAGGTACCGGCTGGACCAGGCCGAGATGTCCCGCTTGCTGCGCGATGCGTTCAACCAGCGGCAGAAGACCGACCACCGCGAGAGGATGCCTCCGACGCCGGGACTGGCATCGTCTCTACTCCTCAATGCGCGTTTCATCCTCGAGGAAGCGAGGAGGCACGTGGACGGCTGGGCCGTTTCAACGCCGGAATGATTTGATTCGTATCTATCGTGACCACATCAAGGACGGAGGAGGAAACCTCATGATGCTCAAGGAAGCGGCCGGGGTCATGGCACTGCTGGCTGCGCTTGCGATGTCCGGAGCGGGTTGTCAGAGGGCTCAATCGCCTGCGCCCGAGCCGGTGATGAAGAAGGTCGCGTCGGGCGGACCCGGGCTCCCCGAAGCCCGGGGTCCCGCCGCGGCGGTACGCGAATTGCCCCGACCGGCAGCGGGAGTGCCTCCCGACGACGAGGTCCATCGCCGCGCCATGGCCGGTCAGGGCGCGGAGGTCCCCGAGGGCCATGGGGCCCCGGTGCGACCCGAGGACCTGGACAAGAACCCCCTCCCCCTGAAGAAGAAGGGGCTCGGGAGCGCTGAGGAACTTGCGCGGGCCGTCACGCGAGTCCAGGGCGAGGAGGCGCGGCGGCGTTTCGAGGAGGGCTTTCGCCTGACCTTCTGCGCCGACCGGGCGCGACGGGACCTCGCGCGGGCGCGGGCCGCGTTCGAGGCGCTGTTGAAGGCCCAGCCGACCCTGGCCGAGGCCTACCGGGGCCTCGCCTACGTGGCCCTGTCGGAACAGTTTGATGTGGCGCAGGCCGAGGCCCACTACCGGAAGGCCCTCGAACTGCGGCCCGACTACGGGGAAGTCCACTACGCGCTCGCGTTCCTGTATTCGATGAGCGACCGCGCGAAGGGGGCCGAGCACTTCCGGAAGGCCATGGCGGCCGGAATCCCGGACGAGCAAGGCCTGGGCCGGTTGTATGGCCCATGATGCCAGCGGCTCAGCGCCGGTAGAACTCGGCGATCCGGCCCACGACCTCGTCCTGTTCCGAATCCTCCAGTTCCGGGAACACGGGGATCGCGAGGACCTCGCGGCAGGCCGCCTCGGCGACGGGAAGCGACCCCTCGACGTACCCCAGGTCCGCGAAGCAGGGCTGGAGGTGCAAGGGCTCCGGGTAATAGATCGCGTGTCCCACCCCGTGTCGCTTCAGCCAGGCCGCGAGCCCGTCCCGATTGCGCGCGCGAATCACGTACTGGTTGAACACGTGCCGGAACCCGACTCTCTCGACCGGAAGCACCACCGTCCGGTCCTCGGTCAATCCCGATTGCGCGAACAGAACCTCGTACCGGCGGGCGACCGCGCGGCGCCGCCGGGTCCACCGGTCCAGGTGGGGGAGCATCACCAGGAGGACCGCGGCCTGGATCGTGTCCAGGCGGAAGTTCCCGCCCACGACCTCGTGGTGGTACTTCGGGCGCGCCCCGTGGTTGCGCAGGAGGCGCACGCGGTCCAGGAAGGCCTCGGACGAGGAGGTCACGAGCCCCCCGTCCCCGAGCCCGCCCAGGTTCTTGGACGGGAAGAACGAGAAGGTACCACACGTCCCGAGGCCCCCGGCCATCCCGAGCGGACAGGACGCCCCCACGGCCTGGGCCGCGTCCTCGACCACGGCCACACCCGCCCGGCCGGCCCACTCGAGCAGGGGCTTCAGGTCCGCCATGTGCCCGAACAGGTGAACAGGGACCACGGCCCGGGTGGCCGGCGTGGCCCCGTCCATCGCCTGGGCGATGTCCAGGTTGAAGGTGTCGGGCTCGATGTCCACGAACCGCACCCGCGCCCCCAGGCGGACCGCGGCTCCGGCCGTCGCGAAGAAGGTGAAGGGCGAGGTCACGACCTCGTCCCCGGGGCCGATCCCCAGCGCCATCATCGCGACGAGGAGGGCGTCCGTGCCGGACGAGACCCCGACCCCTCCCGTGGCGCCCACGAGCCTCGCGACCTGGGCCTCGAGGTCCGCCACGTCCGGCCCCAGGATGTAGTCCCCGTCGTCCAGGACCCGCGCGATCGCCTGGAGGACCGAGTCGCGAATGGGCGCGAGGTGCCGCCCCATGTCGAAAAAGGGCACGCTCACGGGGTCGGATTGATCCACCTTCGCAAGCCGGTGTCAACCCGCAGGATCAAGATGTGCTGACATGGCAGTGCGTTGCATCCGCGCGCAGGCGCTCGCGTCCTCAAGGAGGTGTTCACGCACCAAGACGCGTTCCTGCAAGCGCCATCCAGACCACGATCGTGACGAACGCGATCAGGTCCAGGACCAGCCCTCGGCGGACCATCTGCGGCACCGTGACCAGCCCGGTCCCGTATGCGATGGCGTTCGGGGGGGTCGAGACCGGCAGGACGAAGGCCATGCTGGCCGCCAGGGCCGCGGCGATGACCGGAGGCCCCGAGGGCAGCCCGACCTCGCCGGCCATGGCGTGGACCACCGGCGCCACCACCGCGATCGCCGCGGTGTTGGACATGAACTCCGTCAGGACGAGCGCCGTCACCGCGGACAGGGCGACCAGGCCAGTCAGGGACTCGACGCCGGTGGCCTCGAGGGCCGCCCGCCCCACGAACTCCCCGAGCCCCGTGCGGCCCACGAGGGTCCCGAGCGACAGGCCGCCTCCGAACAGGAGGATCGTGCCCCAGTCGATCCGACGCAGGCGGTCCGCGGCCAGGACCGGGCGGTACGGTCGCACCGAGGCCGGCAGTGCGAAGAGCGCCACTGCGCCGCCCAGTGCGACCACGCTTTCCGGCGCCCGACCCTCCACGAGGCGCGCGACCGCTTCCCCGCCGAAACTCGCGAGGCTCGGGGCGAGCCAGGCCGCCACCATGCACCCGAAGACCGCCGCCACGAGCCGCTCCGCAGGCGTCCAGGGACCCAGGACCGCCGCGTCGAGGCGCAAGGCACACGGCTGAGAGGACCGCGAGGTTCCAGGGACGTTCAGGCCGAACAGCACGACCATCAGGACGACCATCAGAGGCACGGCCATCGCCATCCACTCGCCAAACCCGATGTGCCACCCGGTGGCGCGCTCCAGAAACCCGATGGCCACGAGGTTCGGGGGGGTGCCGATGGGCGTCGCGATCCCTCCGATGCTGGCCGACCACGCGACGGTCAGGACCGCCCGAGACCCAGGCCGGGGCGGGCCGTCCCGGCCCAGCATCGCGACGACCAGGGGCATCACGACCGCCGCGGCCGCGGTGTTGCTCATCCACATGGAGATTGCGGCCGTCCCGATCCCCATCGCGACGAGGAGCCGTCCCGGGGACCCGGCCACTCCCGGGACCCCGAGGAAGGCGCGGGCCACCCGCCGGTCGAGGCCCGATTCCACCAGGGCCTCCCCGACCAGGAAGGCCCCCAGGAACAGGAAGATCACCGGGTCCGCGTAGGAGGCGAAGACCTCGCGGGCCGGGGCCACGCCGAGCGCCACGCACAGGACGCTCCCCAGGAGGGCCGTCACCGGAATAGGCAGGACCTCGGTGACCCAGAACACGACGACCAGACTCGCCACCGCCGCCAGGCGATGGGCCTCCGTCCCCACGGGCAGGTCCGCCAGGAGCACCAGCGCGAAACACGCGGGGCCCGCCAACAGTCCGATGAGGGGTCGCATCGGCCCGATCTTATCAGGAAGCGGCCCACGAGGACTCTACCGGGCGCTCGCGACGCGGGGAATATTTGGACCGGGCCGCCGCGTTCTGGTACCGTTGAATCGGGACCTTCGAAAGGAGGCATGGTGCGCAGGATGCTTGTCCCGGCGATCGCAGTCGGGGTCTCGGTGTGGATGGGGGTCGTGGCCCAGAGCCTGGCCGCCCAACCCGAGCGTCTCCGCGACGATGCGGAAGACGAGGAATCGGAGGACTACTGGGAGGGTATCGAGTTCGGCGAGGACGACTTCGCCGAGGTCCGGCGCTTCGTGCGGCTCTTCTACATTGACCCGAGTTACGACAAGCGCATGGCCTGGGTCATGGCGGCGAACTTCGCCCTGCGCGAGATGTCGCCCCCCTGGGAGGTCCTGCCCGACGACTACTACCGGAAGATGAAGCGCTCCCCGAAGTTCCGGCAACGCTTCGGAGGCCCCACGGCGCGGCTGGGCAAGGGCGACCCCTTCCTGCTGCACCAGGTGGGCGACCGCGACCGGGGCGACCGGGACTTCCGGTCCCTGACCCCTCGTGAGGTCCTGCGGGCCAAGCGGGAGATCCGGAAACGACAGGAGGTCCTCGAGAAGGCGTTCTCGCGCATCCCGTTCACCGAGGACGATTTCAAGCGCGTGGTCGCATTCATTCGCTCGGAGGGGGAGAAGGCGGGCTCGCCCGTCAGCGACACCAAGGTGTTCTTGGCCGCCGCGCGCGGCTACCTCGCGTCCCTGGACCCGCATTCCACGATCCTGTCCGCCCGGGCCTGGGACGAGACCACGCAGGCCACGTCCGACTCCAGTTTCGAGGGCATCGGCGCCGTGCTCACGAAGAAGGGGGACCAGACGATTATCGAGACCCCGATGGAGGGGCAGCCGGCGTTCAAGGCCGGCCTGAGGTCCGGGGACATCATCATCGCGGTGGACGGCAAGAGCGTCGAGGGCATCCCCCTCCACAAGGTCGTCCAGCGCATCCGGGGGCCGAAGGGGACCGAGGTCCGTCTCACGATCCGCCGGCTCGGTGAGTCGCGGGACATCGAGTTCGTGATCACGCGGGAGCGCATCGAGGTCCTCAACGTCCAGTCCCGGTTGCTGGACCGGCACCCCGACGTGGGGTGGATCAAGGTCACGGGCTTCGTGGACGGCACGAGCGACTCGGTGGAGCGGGCCGTGGCCGACCTGGTCCGCCAGACCAGGGGGGGCCGATTGCGGGGCCTGGTCCTCGACCTGCGCTTCAACGCGGGCGGTCTCTTGCAGGAGGCCGTGCAGGTGGCGGACCAGTTCCTCGACACCGGCGTCATCGTGTCGGTGAAGAACCCGAGCGACCGGGACGAGGTCTATCGGGCTCGCCCCGGGGCTTACGACTTCCCCGTGGTGGTCCTCGTCAATGCGGGGAGCGCCTCTGCGGCCGAGATCCTCGCGAGCGCGATCCAGGAGAACCGCCGGGGCATCGTGGTCGGCGAGCGGACGTTCGGCAAGGCATCGGTCCAGACGCTCCTGCACCCCCTGTTGAGGCGCGACTACTACATCAAACTGACGATCGCGCGCTACTACGCGCCGAGCGGCCGTACCATCCAGGTCCTGGGAGTGACCCCGGACCTCCCGGTCGCGCCCGCACCCGGCGAGGACCCCTTGCCCGCCTTCCGCGAGGAGGACCTCTTGCACCACCTGTCCCGCCTGTCCGGGGAAGTCGAGCCTGTCCAGCCCGACGTGGCCCGCGAGGTGTCCGAATGCGACCGGCGAATCGGGATGGCGGACCGCCTGGTGCGGGCCGATCCGAACCCCCAGGTCAAGCCGGACTACCCGCTGCTCAAGGCCGCGGACTACCTCGAGTGCCTGATCGCCATGAACGACAAGCGCTCCGACGCCAACCGCACCGCGGGGACCGAGGGGCCGTGATCGGGGTGCGGTGAGGTCCGCGAGTTCTCATGGACATTCCCCACTCGCTCGTGACCGATCCATGAAAACTCTCCCTTTCTGGAGGTTGTCTCGAACCGCCCCTGCGGGGAGACGCGGGACCCCGTGCCCTGCAATTCCCTGGACTTCGCTCACGCTGACGCCCACGATGAGGAAGGTCCACACCTGACTCACGGATGGACCTGGGAGGCCGCGTCGTCTTCGCGAAAAGCCAGGCGGTCCACCGGGACGTAGGACAGGGCACCCGTGGGGCAGAAGGGGACGCAGCGCGGCTCCCCCCCGAACAAGTCGCACTTCTGGACGCAGTGATAGGTCTCGTCCCAGACCATGTTTCCGAAGGGGCAGGCCTGGACGCAGTGGCGGCAACGGATGCAGCGGGCGCGCAGCAGGTCAATCGCGCCCGTGGCTTCGTTGCGGGCCAGGGCCCCGACGGGGCAGGCGGCCACGCACGCGGCCTCGTGGCACTGGAGGCAGACCACGGGGACACCCGCCTCCGGTCCCCGCCGCACGATGTGGATGCGCGAGCGCGAGGGACGCGACGGCGAGCCGTGCGCGAAGGCGCAGGCCAGTTCGCACTTGCCGCACGCGATGCACCGCTCGACCTCGACCACATAGACGCGCTTCATCGCGGCCTCCCCAGGGACACGGCGACCTCCGCGGTCCGCCGCTGTTTGCACGAATCACACAGGGGCTCCACCGGCATCCCCCGGCCCGCCATCCACTCGGCCTGGACTCGCGTCAGGTGCGCACGCCCGCACGACGGACACCGCAGCATGTCGAAGGTCTTACCCCAGATCGTCCGCGTGAAACCGTCTTCCCTCACCTTGATGTGCCCTGTCGGGCAGACCTCCGCGCACGCCAGGCACCCGATGCAGTCCGGTGGGGCCTCGAAGAAGGGCGGCGTCACCTCGCGCAACACCCCGCGGTTCTGCGCCGCGATCGCCGCCGGTCCCATCTTGTCGCAGACCCGGTAACACAACCCGCACAGGATGCAGTCGTCCGGGTTCTCGCGCTTCCGGTAGGTCGTCTCTTCGATCCCGTGCTCGCGCGCCAGGTCGCGGATCAACGGGGTCTCCGGGCAGCGCGCGAGCAAGAGGTCCAGGACCACTCGCCGGGTCTCCATCACGCGCGGGGTCGCCGTGTGGACCACGAGCCCTTCCTCCACGGGGTACAGGCACGCAACCACGAGGCGGAACCAGTCCGCGTCCCACCCGGGTTTCCAGATGTCCACCACGCACAGGCGGCACCCCCCGAAGGGCTCCACGGCCTCGTGGTGGCACAGGGTCGGGACGTGGACGCCCGCCAGGCGCGCGGCCTCGAGCACGTACGCCCCCTCCCGGACCGTGACGCGACGCCCGTCAATCGTCACCGTGGGCATGTCCTCTCCTCATCCGGTGGACCCGGCTGCGCGCGCCCCCCTGTCCCGCGCCTTCGCGTGGTGCCGGATCGCACCAATCGGGCAGACATTGAAGCACTCGCCGCACGCGATGCATTTCGCCTGGTCAATCACGTGCCGTTTCTTCGGCTCCCCGGCGATGGCGTCGGTCGGGCAGGCCTTGACGCACAGGTGGCAGCCGTCGCAGGTCGCGGCCACGATCTCGTATTCCGTCAGCGCCCGGCACACACCCGCCGGGCAGGCCCCGTCCCGAACGTGGGCCTCGTATTCCTCGCGGAAGTGGCGCAGCGTGGACCGGACCGGGTTGGGCGCGGACCTCCCGAGGTCGCACAGACTGCCCCACGTCATCCCCCGGGCCAGGCGCTCGATCCGCTCGATGTCCCCCGGCTGGCCGCGCCCCTCGCACAGCCCATCTAGCAGGTGGAGCATCTGCACGAGCCCCTCCCGGCACGGCACGCACTTGCCGCACGATTCCTCGTTGAGGAACCGGATGAAGTAGCGGGCCACGTCCACCATGCAGGTCCGGTCGTCCATCACGATCATCCCGCCGGACCCCATCATCGAACCGTGCTCGGTCAACTGCTCGTAGTCCACGGGCAGGTCCAGCAGGGCCTCCGGGATGACCCCGCCCGACGGGCCGCCGGTCTGCACGGCCTTGAATGGCCGGTCCCCGCGGATGCCGCCTCCGATGTCCTCGATGATGCGGCGCAGGGGCGTGCCCATGGGCAGTTCGATCAGGCCGGTGTTGCGCACCTTGCCGACCAGCGAGAACGCCTTGGCGCCCGTGGATTTCGCCGTCCCCATCGCCCCGAACCACTCGGGGCCGTGCACCAGGATCGCCCCAACGTGGGCCCACGTCTCGACGTTGTTGAGGACCGTGGGGCAATCGTGGAGCCCGCGGTCCGTGCCGTGGATATATTTCGCGCGCGGTTCCCCGACCTTGCCCTCGATGGAGCGCATGAGGGCCGAGGACTCGCCGCACACGAAGGCCCCGCCCCCGCGCGATATGTGGAGGTCCAGGGTCATCCCGGTCCCCAGGATGTCCTCGCCCAGCAGCCCCGCCTCTCGCGCGGCCTCGATCGCGGTCTGGAGGCTTCGCACCGCAAGCGGGTACTCGTCACGCACGTAGAGGTAGCCCTCGTGCGCCCCGACCCCGTAGGCCCCGATGATCATTCCCTCGAGGACCGAGTGCGGGTCGCCCTCCATGATCGCGCGGTCCTTGAAGGCACCCGGGTCGCCCTCGTCGCCGTTGCAGATCACGTACTTGACGTCCCCGCGAGCCTTGCGGCACGCGGCCCACTTGCGCCCCGTGTGGAACCCGGCCCCGCCTCGGCCCCGCAGCCCCGACCGCGAGATGACATCAATCACCTGGTCCGGCGTCATTTCGAAGAGGGCCTTCACGGCCCCGGCGTAGGCCCCATGCGCGACGGCGTCCTCGAGGTCGGCCGGGTCCACGCGACCCACGTTGCGCATCGAGATGCGGGTCTGATGTTTGTAGAATGGAATGTCTCGATAATATGGCACGCGCCGTTGGGTGCGCGGGTCCTTCCAGGTCAGGCGCTCCACGACCTCTCCGCGCAGCACGGTCCGGTCCAGGATGTCCGCGACGTCCCTGGGCCTTACCCGCACGTACAACAGCCCCTCCGGCTCCACGGCCACGAGGGGGCCGGCCTCGCACAGCCCGTGACAGCCCGTGCACTTCCCCTCGACGCCCTGCCCCCCGTCCAGGAGGCCACGCCCGCGCAAGCCCTCCTCCGCGGCCTTCGCCACTTCGCCCGCCCCGTTCGCGAGGCACCCGGGTCCGGTACAGACCATGACCCGGCAGCGAATCCCCTCCAGCCGGCGGGTCGCGTGCACCCGAAACTCCTCGTAGTCCTTGCGGGATGCAAGCCTCACGAGGATTTCCCTCCTTTCCCGATTCCCAGCACCTTTGCCACCTTCGTGGCCTGGACCGTCCCGTGGTAGCGGCCGTCCACGATGACCACCGGGGCCAGGGCGCACGCCCCCACGCAGTTCACGGTTCTGACCGTGAAGCGCAGGTCCGGGGTGTTGCCGTTCTCGTCGAGCGCGAGGCGCCGGCCCATCTCGTCGAGGATCTGCGGGGCGCCCCGGATGTGGCAGGCGGTGCCGGTGCACACGTGGACGAGGTGCTCGCCCTGGGGAACCAGAGAGAATGCCTTGTAGAATGTCGCCACGGAGCAGACGCGGGCCAGGGGGACTCCGAGGGTGCTGGAGACCTCCTCCAGGGCTGCCCGCGGCAAGTAGCGGTACTGCCTCTGCACATCCTGGAGCACCTGGATCAGCGACGGCTCCCCGGCGGGATAGCGCGCCAGGATGTCCCGCAAGGGTGCGAGGTCCACCGACACCGATGCCATGCGAACGCCTCCATCAGGTCCGGGCGGCCACCGGGAAGGCGAAGGTCCCCTCCCCTGCCACCGCTTCGGCCCCCCGCTTGAACGCCATGAGGTTCTTCTCGGCCAGTCCAGCGTGGTGCGCGAACGTCACGCGCACGATTTCCTCGACCCCCTCCCACGAGGGGATGCCTGCGACCGCAACGTACGCCCCGAGCGCGACCATGTTGGCCCCGCGGGGATTGCCGACCTCGTTGGCGAGGTCGTTGGCAGGGACCAGGACCACGCGCACGTCGTCCCGCCGAACCGGCCTCGGGATCAGGGACGAGTTCACGAGCACGAGCCCGCCGGCCTTCACCTTGGGCTCGAACTTGTCGAGCGAGGGGAGATTCATGGCCAACAGCGACCGCGGAAACTCCACCACCGGGGACCCCACGGGCCGGTCCGACAGGACCACGGTGCAGTTCGCGGTCCCGCCCCGCATCTCCGGTCCGTACGAGGGAAACCACGACACATCGAGGCCTTGCCTCATCCCCGCGTAGGCCAGGATGCGTCCCATCAGCATCACGCCCTGCCCGCCGAAGCCCGCGATGACCACGTCATGCTGCATCGCCGCGCCTCCCCCGCTCAGTCGCCGGTCTCGCCGTTGGCCCGCTCCAGCACCGCCGCGGCCGGGACCGGCGGGAGCGGCGTCGCGACCCGGTCGAGAAACGGCTCGATGGGTGCCGGCGCCCGGTCCGGTCCCTCCGGCGTCTTGAAGATGCCCAGCGGGTAGAAGGGGACCATGTGGGCCTCCAGCCACCGGCAGGCCTCGGGCGGGGTCTGGCCCCAGTTCGTCGGACACGTGGACAGGATTTCCACCATCGAGAAGCAGGTCCCCGCGACCTGGTACTCGAAGGCCCGGCGCAGGACCGCCTTGGCCTGGACCGTGCGCGCGGGCGAATGCACGGACACGCGTGCAAGGAACGCGGGCGTGCGCAGGGCCGATAGCAGTTCCACCATCCGGATCGGGTGGCCGGCCTGCTCCACGTCCCGTCCGAATGGGCACGTGGTCGCGACCTGCCCCGGCAGGGTCGTCGGGGCCATCTGCCCGCCCGTCATCCCGTAGATCGCGTTGTTGACGAAGACGATGGTCACCTTCTCGCCCCGGTTCGCGCAGTGGATGACCTCGCTCATCCCGATGGAGGCCAGGTCCCCGTCGCCCTGGTAGGTGAAGACGACCAGTTCCGGGTGGGCTCGCTTCGCCCCCGTGGCCACGGCCGGGGCGCGCCCGTGCGACGCCTCGTACATGTCCACGTTGAAGTAGTTGTAGGCGAGGACCGCGCAACCCACCGGGGCCACGCCCGCCGCGCGCCCCTGGAGCCCGAGTTCGTCCAGGACCTCGGCGATCAGGCGGTGGACCACGCCGTGCGTGCAGCCCGGACAGTAGTGCGTCGGCAGGCGGGTCAGGGAACGGGGCCTGCCGAAGACCAGTTCCGTCATGAGGTACCTCCCCGCCGGGACGCGCGTCGCGTGGCCGTGGTGGCGCCCGCCTGGTCGCGCAGGATCGCGCGCACCTCCTCCGCCACGGCCTCCGGGCTCGCGAGCATCCCGCCCTGCCGCCCGTAGAAGTGCACGGGGCGCCTCCCCATCACCGCCATCTGCACGTCCTCGAGCATCTGCCCGGTCGAGAGTTCGACCACAAGGACCGCTCGGGCCTTGTCCGCCGCACTGCGCACCGCCTCGTACGGGAAGGGGAACAGCGTGACGGGCCGCAACATCCCCACCCGGACCCCCGCCTCCGCGAGGTCCTCCTGCGCGGTCTTGCACACGCGCGCCACGGTCCCGTATGCGACGATGAGGACGTCGCAGTCCTTCTCGGTCCCGTACTCCGCGAACCGCACCTCGTCGCGCGCCATCGCGTCGTACTTGGCCTTCAGTTTCCGGTTGTGGCGTTCCAGGGCCTCGGGGTCCAGGAAGAGCGAGTTGATGATCGCCCGGGGGCGGTCCCCTTTCCAGCCTCGAACAGCCCACTCCCGCTTGTCCGGCAGGGGCCTGCACGGGGAACGGTCCTCGCGAAACTCGACGGGTTCCATCATCTGACCGATGAGCCCGTCCCCGAGGACCAGGACCGGGTTGCGGTAGAAGTCCGCGAGGTCGAAGGCGTCCTGGACGAGGTCCGCGGCCTCCTGCACCGACCACGGCGCGAGCACCAGGCAGCGGTAGTCCCCGTGCCCCCCGCCCTTGGTCGCCTGAAGGTAATCTGCCTGCGCCGGCAGGATCCCGCCGAGCCCGGGACCCGCGCGCATGATGTTCACGACCACGCACGGGAGTTCCGAGGCTGCGATGTAGGACAGCCCCTCCATCATCAGCGAGAGGCCGGGAGACGAGGACGAGGTCATGACCCGCTCGCCCGTTCCGGCCGCGCCGTACAGCATGTTCGAGGCCGCGACCTCGCTCTCGGCCTGTACGAAGGTCCCCCCGACCTCGGGAAGCCGGCGAGACATGTATTCCGGGATCTCGTTCTGGGGGGTGATGGGATAGCCGAAGAAGAGCCGGCAGCCCGCGCGGATCGCGGCCTCTCCGATCGCCTCGCACCCCTTCATCAGTTTCCTGGCCATCCCATCGCCTAGAAGGTACTAGTAAGTAAAATACCTATAAAATGTTCCGTGAATGCGCATCCGGACCGCCACGTCTGGGCAAACGATGCAACACAAACGGCACCCGATGCACCGCATCTGGGCCGTCACCTGCGCGTAGAAGTATCCCTTCGAGTTCATGTCCCGGCCCATGGCCAGCACCCCCTGAGGGCACGCGTGGACGCACAACTCGCAGCCCTTGCACGCCTCGGGGTCAATCACGATCTGGGGCATCGAGTTCGCGCCTCCCTCAATTCAGGACGAAGATCGGACCGCTCGTCCGCACGGACGGCCCGTCCTCGAACGGAAGCCTGAGCAATCCCCGGAGCCCGAACACTGGACAGGCGAAACCGCCCGGGTCCAGGCGGTCAGCCAGGGCCTCGTCCACCGCGACCGCGACCACCGGGACGCCGAGTCGCGCCGCGGTCCGCACCGCGAGGTCGTAGCCTTCGCGCACCACCTCGGGCGTCGTTTCCTGCTTCAAGTGCGTGTTCGACACGACCCCGGTCAGGCGCCGGCGCGAGGCGACCTCGATGCCCCGGGCCATGGCCATGGCCTGTTCCACCGTCTCCGCGAACGGGCGGCGGAAGTTCAGGACCAGGAGGAGGTCGGTCTCCCTCTCCGGGAAGGCGTCCGCCAAGGACCCGAGGACCCGGGAGCCGGCCTCGTCGCCGCCCACGTCCGCCACGACCCGGACTCCGGGGTCGCGCAACAGGGTCCGGACCCGGGGCAGCAAGATGGGCAGGTCCGCGAAGGCGTTGTCGCCGGCCGGGGCCACCACCTCGACTCCCCGCGCTTCCAGCCACTCGCGCGCGCCGCGGGCCCGCAGGAACGGTTTGACCAGGTCGAGGTCGAGCAGGGCCACGCGCCCTTCGTCAGAGCGCGCGAGTGCGGCGTTCAGGGCGATCTCGGACTTCCCGCTCCCGTACGGCCCCACGACCACGGTGACCCGCCTGCCGAACACGACCCCTCCCCCTCGGGAGACGGCCCATTCTAGCCCCCTCGGCCTTCAGATCAAGGAAAACGGTCAGGCCCTGATCGTCGGGTTTCCTTGCCGTCAACCCTCCGATCAGGGCCCTCGCGGTTTTGAGTCCCCTTGCCAAAGGAAACCACCCGGCGACCAGGGTCAGGCGACCTGGCCCCCCAGGGCAAGACTTGCGCTCCGGGCAAGTTAGAGACTTGCTCTCTGGGCGTGTTAGAAACTCGCCCAGAGGGCAAGTTAGAGACTTGCCCAGAGGGCAAGTTGACACGACGGTTCTTCGCCGCCATAATCCCCCTCGCGTCCGGCTCTTTGAAACCATGCTTTCTTCCCCCGCGCCTGTAGCTCAGCCAGGACAGAGCAGCGGCCTTCTAAGCCGCGGGTCGGGGGTTCGAATCCCTCCAGGCGTACCGAGGACGGCTTGGGGAGACGGTCCCGTTACCGGGCCGCTGCTCGGCCGCCCGAACGGGCGGCCCGCTGGAGCGCAGCCCGCGAAGCGGGCGAGCGAAGCGAGGGGATGGGGGAGCGCCGCGGCACGTACGCGGCGCGAGGGGAAGGGCGGGAGCCCTTCCCCACCCATGAGGTGCACGTTCGCGATTCCAGTGGTGGGTGTAGCTCAGTGGTTAGAGCACCAGGTTGTGGCCCTGGGGGTCGTGGGTTCGACTCCCTCCACCCACCCCCTTGATTGCCCGAGACCTTGTCGGGCGGCTCAAGAGCCTTTCGAGCGCCCGTGGCTCAATGGATAGAGCATCGGACTTCGGATCCGACGGGTGGGGGTTCGAGTCCCTCCGGGCGCGCCTAGGAAAATCAAGGCAGGACGCGGGGGTCCGGGGTCTTTGCGGAAGGTGCTTTGTGCGCCCGGATGCCCCGAGAGACGCCCTTTTCGGCGGGGACGTGTCGCCAAGAACGTAGCCGCAACAGTTCATACGGAGAGGGATGGGCGCGCAGGGAGAGGCCATGTCGGAAAGACGGGTGGTCGTGCGAGGGCTCGTACCGTTTTTCCATTCGATCCGCGAGAGGGTCCGGGCCGGGGTCCCGCGGGGAATGGAGTCGTTTGTCGCGAGCCCCGGGCGTGCGAAGGGGCTGGTTCACGACCTCGGGGCCTCGTTCGAGCGCGTGAATCGGGCCTTCTTCGGTGGGGCCATGACCCGGCCCGCCCTATCCTGGTCGCGCATCCCGTCGCGCCGGCTGCACGCCCAGTACCGGCCCGGGTCCGACGAGATCGTGTTCTCGGTCGCGCTCGACGACGAGCGAGTGCCCGAGGTCGTGGTGGACTTCCTGATGTACCACGAGGCTCTGCACCGCTGGCAGGGGGGGCGGTTCTCAGGGACCCGGCGCTCGGTGCACACGCCGGAGTTCCGCGAGGAGGAGCGGCGCTTCCCCCGCTTTGAGGAGGCGAGGGCGTTCCTGGCCTCCTTCTCCGCGGGCCGCCCGACGTGACCCTGCCTGGAGGGACACATGCACCTCGCGGCGTAGTGGCCGGTCGCAATCGGGGCCCTGGCGTGCAGTGGCGGCTCCCCCCGCAACGAGGACGCACAGGTCCAGGACGGGCCAGCGCCAGGCAGCGACGTGCTCGGCGGCCCGCAGGATGCCGCGGTCGCGCTCGCGGACGGGGCGGACACCCCTGACGACCGCTTCCCGCCCGAAACCCAGCAGCCCTGTTCGAAAAGGGTTTCCTCCTCCCGCCGGACTCGCTGCCGTCCGTGCCAAGGTCCACAGGCGTCCCCCAGGAGCGATCCGCGCTGTGGCGCGGATCGTGACGCGCCCGCAACGCGGGCGCCGTGAGGACCGAAGGCAAGAGCTGAAACGACGCCCAGGTCCGGATGATCAAGTCACACGATGGCGGCTCGACGTGGTCCGCCCCCGTGACCCTGCGGCACGCCGTGTCAGGAGGGCTGCGAGGGCGGCGCGTGCGGGGCGTCCGGCCTGTGCCTCCCTCCCCTCACTTCGGGCCGGGTTGGGGTCTGGAGTTCCTGAACGCTGGGGCGCTCGGTGGGCATCAGATCGACGGAATCATGACGCGGACCTCGACGCCGTAGTGGTGGGACAGGCGGGAGGGCTGCGCGATTTCCATCCTGCGCCTCCGATGTGCCGGTGACCGCCCTGGGATTCGCCCACGCCTGTGCCCACGGGACGAGCCCTCGCCGCGAACCGCCCCTCACGGTGGGATGTACGAGCACGTCCCGAGAGAATCATAGCACGCCCCTTTCACGCAGCGCCCCCCCTCGCAGTCGGGGTCCGTCCCGCAGGTCCGGCGGGTGCAGGTCTCGTGGGTCGGGTCGCACCAGAACAGCCAGGGACAATCCGAGTCGGTGGCACACGCGGGGGCCACGCAATGGCCATCCACGCACGCCTCGCCGGGCTTGCACGGGGGCAGAGGGCTGCCGAGCGGGAGGTCGCACCGCATCACGCACTGCATGGCCGGCTGGCACAGGCACGCCCCGGTCACCCACTCGCAGACCTGGGCCGGCCCGCAGTCGTCGTCCGTCTCGCAGACCTGGTCGGGTTCGCGGCAGATCCCGCACGGCAACGGCTCTCCCGGGGCCAGGCAGATCTGGCTTTCCTCGCAGTCGTTCGCGTCGTGGCATCGCGGGGTCGCGCCCTTGACGTAACTGAAGCACTCCCCGGTCTTGCAGGTCACGGAAAACTGGGCCGCGTCCCAGTGGGTGTTCCCGTCCTCCGCCTCGGTCGGGAGCGCGGGGCAGCCGCACCCGGGGACCTGCGAGCGGCACACCTTTTCGGCCTCATCGAAAGCGGCCTTGGCGGACGCCGCGATCCCCCAGGCGACCTCGGTGCCGCAGCAGTTGACCTGGTGGAAGACCACCACGCAGTCCTGGTCCGTCTGGCAGGACTCGTCGAAGTCCGGGAAGACGGGCGGGAAGGACCCGCACTGGACCGCCGGACCCGCATCGTGGCCGCTCCCGGGGTCGCCGGGGTCCCAGGCGTCGGGCTCCGCCGGGTCCCCCGCGTCCACCACGTCGGGGCAGTCCGGGATCAGGCACGCGTCCGTGTAGTAGCAACCGAACTGACCGCCGCCGCACTGGCAGACCAAGGACGGGTGGCATTGCCCGCAGCAGCACTCCGTCCCGTACTCGCAGTGCAGGCCATCTTGCGAGCACGCCTGCCCGATCGGCGCCGCGGGCGGGCACCCCGTTTCTCCGGCGTCGGCCTCCCGAGGCGCATCGGCCGGAGTCCCCGTGTCGTCCACAGTGTCCGGGGACGGCGCGACCTCCGGGCCTGGGTCCGTGGACGAGCCGTCCGTCGCGTCCGGGCCAGGCCCCGTCTCGTCCCCGCCGTGGCGGTCGGCGTGGCACGAAGACAGACCAAGGGCGAGTGCGATCACGAGCCCGCAAGACCGGTTTCCCATGACGGTCCCCCGGGTCCAGTTCGATTCATTGTAGTGGATGTCGGTGGATCATCGGGGTCCCAGTGGACCTTCCCCCCTCGTTCGTAGCCGATCGATGAAAGTCCATCCTTTCTGGACGTTGTCTCGAACCGCCCCTGTTCAGGAACCGCGGGATTCCTTGCCGTGCAAGTCCTTGATTTCGCCCATGCCCACGACCACGCCTACGCCCACGGTGGGGAATGTCCTCTCGTGGTTCCAGGGGGGCCATTGTCCTTCCTGCCCGTCCCGCCGATACGGGCAAGCGGTGCGGCGGCGAGGCACACTGGCCTCCCCGTGCCCGGGCGCGACGGCCCGGGTCGACAAGACGACGCGACCGCTACCTCCCCGTGCCATGGGTCTTGTTCACCGCGTCGAGCAGCGATGCAAGTCCGGTCATGAAGGACATGGCCGCGTCCGGACCCCCGCCGTGGATCTGGCTCCCGATGGCGGCGGGTGCGTAAGTGCACTTCGGATAGAGGTAGCCGACCTCCGCGTTCGCAAGGCCCACCACGAAGCGCCCCGGAGTCGCCAGGTGATCCACTAGGGCCGGCTCGTGCGGGGCGTCGGGATAGACGAGCGCCTCGCCCAGTTCCCACGGGGTCGTGATCTCGCCCGTGACCAGTTCCGGGACCACCTCGCCCGGAACCGTCACCAGCGTCGCGACGTCCCCGAGTCTCAAGACCGTGGCCGGCACGTCCAGGCAACCCAGGTCCCCGCACATCGGGTCGTCTTCGATCCAGTACAGATATTCCCTGTAACCTTCAGCGATGTCCAGTTGCACCGCGACATAGAGGCCCACGTTGTCGAGCCGGGTCGGGATCGTGGCGTGCCCGAACGTGACCGAAGCGCCGGGGGGGACCTCCACGGCATTGTCGAGCGCCGCGAGGACCGCGTCCGCGTACAGGTTGCCGATGTGCTCCATCCGCTGCGTTCCTTCCGGCACGTCCTTCGCCGGGGTCTGCATCAGGCCAAGGTCCGCGCTGACGTACACGGCCATCCCCCCCTCGGCCGCCTCCACGCGCTCACGGGTCACGTGCGGGAAGTCCGAACTGATCAAGGTGTTCCGTCCCCACAGGGCCTCCGGGTGGTTCGCGACCGACACGAGCGTGGCGATGACCTCACCGTCCTTGGCGTTGCGCGCCTGCAAGACCCCCACGGTCGGGTCCGTGTGGTCGGGCGGGTCCGCGTCCACCACGCACTGTGCCCCGCACTCGCCTTTGGCGTAAGACAGTCGCGCCTCGCGCAGGGAGCCCAACGCTTCGAGCGCCGCGGCCACGGCCTGCTCCTCCATGAAATCGAGGTACGCACTGTCCCACGCAGCCACGAGGTCGTCCGGCCCGAAGATCCCGATGGTGTCCGGCCCCGCGTGCGTGTGCGTGGCCGCGACCACGATGCGTTCCGGCGAGAGGTCCAGCCCGGCGGGCGCCCCCTTCACGACGCGCCTGCGGATCGCGTCGGCCCTCCTCATGCTGACTCCGAGCGTGTCCACCGCCACCACCACGACTGCCTTCCCCCCGAAGTCAAAGGCCACGGCCCGGGCCCACAAGTCATCCAGGACCCCGGTCGGCTGCCTGGGCCCGAGTCCGCCCATCCACAGCGTGTCCAGGGTCTGGTCATCGTCGTGGTCCTCGAAGGGCTCGCCCGGGTCCCACTTGAGGTTGTCGTTCAGGTCCACGTAGGGCTCGAACTCGGGGGTCACCGGGCGCTGGCCGACGCCCACGCGCACCGGCCCCCCCCAGGACGCCTCGACCACGCGCGTTTCGTGGATTTCTCCGAGCCGCAGGGGCATGACGCGCTCCTTGGCCCGGCCCTCCAGGACCCCTGCGTACTGCGAATTCAAGACGAAGTTGGCGCTGTCGAGCCGTTCGAAACCGGCCTGGATCTCCTCGAGCGAGCCCTCGCCCACATCGATCCGGGCCTCCGCCCCGGCAGCCGGCGTCAACACCCCCCACATCGAGCCGGCGCGCCAGAACTTCCACGACCAGACGGTCCAATGCACGCCCCGCCGGTTCAGCGCGGCCAGGGCCCCCTCCATGGCCGCGGGACCCCAGACCGCGTCCGTCTCGGGATTGAACTCCCCGAGCAAAAGCGGGCAGTCGTATCTCTTGGAATAGTCATAATACGATTCAGCCACCTTCAGCGCCCGGTCCACGGCCGCGCCGTATTCCCCGGGCGTCTTCGGCGGGTCCGGGTACAGGTGGATCGAGAACATCGCGTTCTCCCAGCCCATCTCTTTCGGCGACACGAGGACCCCCGGGGCCTTGTAGCCATCCTCGACTATCACGATGTGGTCCGGGTCCGCCTCGCGGATCGCCCGGTAGATCGCGTCGTGCACCTCCCGGTACTGCGCGGCCGTCTGCACGCTCATGGGCTCGTTGAGCAAATCGTAGGCCGCGATGTGGGGGTCCCCCGCGAAGTACGAGGCCAGGGCCTTCCACAGGCGGGCCGTCTTCTGGATGCACTCTGGTCGCTCCCACAGGGACCCGCCGTCGGGCAGACCCGTGTGCCAGGCCGTGCTCTGGCCCCCGGGGGCCCCGTGCAGGTCGAGGATCAGGTACACCTTGTGCTTGCGCGCCCACAGGGCGAGCCGGTGCAGACGCAGAAACCCCTCCCCGTCGTACGTGTTTTCCCCCGTCACGTCCGTTTCGAGGTTCAGATAGAAGACCGGCACGCGGATCGCATTCAGCCCAAGCGCCGCCACCTGCGCCACGTCGGCCTCCGTGATGAAGTGGTCCTGGAAGGTCCGGCGCAGGTCCTGCGTGCTCTCCCACCCAAAGCGCCGCTCCAGCCACTGCCACAGGCTACGCTCCTCGAAGACCCACGGCTGCTCATCGAACCACGCCCACAGGGCCGAGACCGCATCGCGCCGCTCCTCCCCCGCCGTCTCCGCCATCTTTTTTCGCCACCGTTCGACCAGGACCCGGTGCGCGGTCGTCTCGAGAATCCATTCGAGCGCGGTCTCCGCCTTCGCGGCCTCGAGCAGGTCCGCGACCCCCAGTTCCGCGGCCTTGGCGTCGAGCGCATCGAGGAGGTCCCCCTCGTCCATCACGCCGATCCCGGCCATCCACGACTCGACCAGGAGCCACGACCCGACATTCACCCCGCGCAGGGCCACGGGGTTTCCGGCCGGGTCCACGACCTCCCGCCCGTCCACACGCAGGAACGGCAGCGTCGCCGGGGCCTCCGGCTCGGGCCGCACGGGAAACGGCGCAACGTTGGGCTCGCAGGAACCAGGCAGTGGCTGGCCCGGCTCCTCCGCCCCCTGGTCCGCCGTCCTCACGTCCCCATAAGCCACGTCCAGGCCATCCCGGTCGCCGCCCGCGGCATCGGGAACGGGCAACACGTCCAGGGACCCGCCACCACTGTCGCCGCACGCGAGCAAGAGCGCTAGCCAAGCCGCCTGAGTCACTGGCCTTCTCATCTACTCCCCCCACCTTGCCGGGTCGCGCACGATGTCACAGTCCGCCACCGGGGCCCCCGCGGGATTGCGAAACGGCGACCAGCAATACTCCAGCACGAACGCGATGTCCTCCACGCGGATGAAGGCAGGCTCGTGCCTCGGGTACATCCCACCGTCGCGGAAACTGTACGTCCCGTCCGGCACGGATGCATCCCACAAGTCCCACCGCGGAAACTCCCGGTAGGCCTCGACGGTGCGCAGATAGAAGCCACGCACCTCCGCAGCCTCCTCGGACGTCAGCGGCACGCCCACGCTCGCGGCCATCAGCAGAAGCCTGGCCATGTCCCGGGGCCAGTCCTCGTTGGACTGCCCTGGCTCGCCCGACTGTGGGTCGCGATACCGCTCGATCCTCGTGATGAGCCCCTCTAGCAGTTTCCTCGCGATTCCGTCGTGCCCGCGCACCAGGGCCAGCGCGACCGCGGCCATGTGAAACTGGTCAATAATGTCGTAGTTATAATAGTTGCCGGCCCCCGCGATTGTGTCGTACGGACTTCCCTGTCCGTCCCCACAGTCCTGGTTCAGCGGCTCACCGTAGCCCAGCAGGGCACTCGCGAGCCTCGGGTCGCACTCCGCGTCCGGGAAGATCCCCGTGTACCGCACGAAGGAGGCGAGGTCCTGGTCCTCGACCATGACGACGTTTCCCTGCGCGTCCTTGGTCCGGATGTTCCATCCGGAGTCCACGATGTCCCGGGCGAAGCGCTCCAATAGGTCCAGTGCCTCCGCCGCCACGGCCCGGATACCCGCGTCCGGAGCCAGTTCCACCACGTACGGGAGCCACGCCGCGACCCGGTAGAAGTACGGCACGTCGTCCTTGGAGCGCTTGTTCGTGACCCACACGTCGCCCCAGGTCGGGTTGTGCTCGTAGCGGAAGCGGTCCGCGTTCCAGCCCTCGTACGGGAAGTACCACTCCGAGTAGTCCACGGCCTTCTTCTTGCCGCTCGGCAGCACGAAGGAATGCCCGACCGTGATGATGTTGCGGGCCATCAGGTGCTCCACGGGGTCGTGCTCGTCGTACACGAAGCCCCGCGTCACCGCGAGGATGGACTTCGTGAACTGGTCCACGATGCGCCCCGCCGCCTCGTCGCCAGTCAAGAGATGCGCCCCGATGGCCTGGGCCAGGACCAGCATGGTCGGTTCCGCGTTGTTGTGCGAGCCCCCGTCCTTGGCGCTCGCGCGGAACGTCACCGTGTCCCCTTCCTTGACTGCCACCACGTCGTGCCACCAGATCTGATAATCGGGCAGGCCCGTCGAGGCATGGGTCCCGTGGGTCGTCTCGTACACCCAGGTGAAGAAGTCGATCTCCTTCAAGAAGCCGACCATCTCGCGCGTGAAGTTCGCGACCTCCTGGGGGTCCGTGGGCGGCCCCGGGTCGGGGCGCGTCAGGGCGAAGGGCAGCGCGAGCGGCAGGCCCCCCCGGGTGCGTGGCACCTCCTGGACCGTCTCCCCGTCAGGCGCCTGGTCCCTCCCGTCCATCGTGGAATCGTCCTGAACCCCAGGCGCGTCCCCGTCCGCCAGCACCTCCACCCCCGGGTCCACCGCGTCCGCACTCGCATCCTTTGGCGCGAGCGGCCCAGAATCCCCGGCGGTCCCCGCGCCCCCACAGCCGACGGCAAGGATGAACGCAACCCCGACCAGGTGCTGCTTCAACCCCGAGTCTGCCTGTCGCATCTCGAACTCCCGGCAGGCAGTATCGAACGGGGCTCCGAGGCGAGTCAAGGCAGGGGTTTCTTGCGCGGCGGCCAAGGCAATGGGCATCTGCCCCCCAGTGCAAGCAGCGCACGAACGACAAGCAATGCCTGACCTGCAAGGTCACGACCGTGAATGAGACGGTGCTCACGGGCGACGACCTCGTGGGACGAGTCTTCACGGACCGCTACGAGGTGATCTCATGCACCGGTGGACCTCCTCGTCCCCGCGGGCGAGACCGCGACCTTGGGCCTGACCCGCAGGGGTTTCCGTGCGGTGGTAGTGGCGATCCCCTTTGACGAGGCCCTGAAGACCCCGGAACGCACCGTCCCCCTTCGTCGCCGGTGATCCCAGTTCCGGCCGTGCCGGCCGTCTCACCCGCCCACGGTGGTATCATCCGCCCGCGATGGGAGAGGCGACCCGCCAGGAGCCCCGACGTGACCGGTTGTTCGTCGGGGTCTTCGTCCTCCTGACCCTGTCGAACCTCGTCCCCCTGTGGTCGGTCCGCGTCCCCCCCATGCAGGACATGTGGCAGCACCTGGCCCTCGTGGACGTGATCCACCACTACGACGCGGCCGGGTCCATCTATCCCGACTACTTCCTGCTACCCACGTCTCCGAGGCCCAACCTCGTCTATTACTACCTGACCCACCTCCTCGCCTTCGTCACCCCTTCCCTCGAGGTCGCGAACAAGGTCGTGATTTCCTTGTACCTCCTGGCCTTTCCTGCCTCGTTCCTGTCGTTGCTGCGCGCCTTCGGCCGATCCCGTTGGCTTGGGTTTTTCGCGTTTCCCCTGACCTACAACGCCTTCTTCTTCTATGGATTCGTGTCCTTTCTGATCGGGATCCCGGTCCTGTTCGCTGGGCTCGCGGCCTATCGCCGGTTCCTCGCGGGACCCTGGCGCGAGCGCCTGCGCCACGGTCTGTGGACAGCGGCGTTCATGGTCCTGGCTTTCTTCACCCACGCCCACATCTACCTGCTGCTCTGCCTGCTCGTGGGGATCCTGTGGATTTTGCATCCCGGTTCGCGCGAGGACCGGATGTTCCGCCTGGCCCCGTTCATCCCGGGGCTGGTCTTCTTCGTCCCCTGGTTCGTCGTGTTCTTCCTGGAGCAGACCCCCTCGTTTTCCGGGCGCGCGTTCGGGTCCGTCGCCGAGTTCTTCGGTCCAAAATATTATAGTCCAAGTTACGTCCTGTCCACGTTCTACCGGTTCGTCGGAGACCATTTCCGCGACGACATGGATGACCTCTTGTTCTTGCTGTGGGTCTTCGTGGCCCTGGGACTCCTGATGTTCCGGCGCGCCCCCGAGGCCAGGCGGGGACCCCGCCTGGCGGGCCTGGACCTCGAGGTCCTGACCCTTGTGCTCGGGGTGTCCGTGCTCGCACTCCCCGAGCACATCGAGGCCCAGTCCATCGTGTCGCTGCGCCATGTCTTCTTCGTGATCGCCTTCTTTGTCGGGTGGCTCGGGTTTCGCGAGGCCCCGCGGCGGGTCGGCCTCGCGGCGATCGGGGTCCTCGTTGGACTCCAGGCGGCCACGGTCGCGAACCTCGTCCGTGGGTTTCGCGCCTTCGACAACGAACTGGACGGTTATCCGGCGCTCTTCGATCGGGCCGAGGGTGGAAAGAGGCTCCTGCGCGTCACTTACAACCAGGAGAGCGCGGTCGTCCCTTACGGCGCGCACTGGCACACCCAGTTCTTCTACGCGTTCCTCAAAGGCGGCATCGCGGACATGCAGTTCGCGCAGTACCCGCACAACCCCATTCAGTACCGTCCCGGCATGGTCCCGCCCAAGCCCCCGCCCGAGTTCTGGAAGTCAGCGGCCTGGAGATATTTTGACTACATTTTGGTTCGCCGGGGGTCCTCCCCCCGTCTGTCCCCGGTGGCGAATCGCCTGGACCGGCTCGCGCACGTATCCGACTGGGTCCTGTACCGCGTAGCGGACGAGCCGCTGCCGAGACCCATGGACGAGGATGCGACGCCGTCGCCGAGAAGAAAGGGCGGAGAAGAGAACTCGAAACGAGTTCGCGAGTGACGCGAATTCGAGGTTCGCCTCTCCGGCGAGGCGTTCACCCGGCCGCGGACCTGAACACGCGGTAGTCCAGGTCCGGGAACAGGCCGTCGCGGGTTTCGAGGTCGCGAAGCCACGCCTCGTCCACCGCATCCCGCCGGATCTGGTCCGCGAGCCGACGGAAGCGCAGGACGTGCTCGCGCACGCGGCGGTGGGCGTATTCCACCATCGTCCCCGTCGTCATGATGAAGGGCCAGTCGGACGACTGGGCGAGCAGGAGTTCCCTCGCGCACTGGTTCATGGCGCGCCGACGCAAACCGTCCGCGTCGGGGAACTCGTCGCATAACCGGACCATCTCATCGGCCGCGTGGTGGAGGTGCGGATAGATGTAGTCGTTCCCGCCGTTGACCCAGACCTCGAAGTAGCCCTTGTCGCCCCATGACCCGGTGGCGGGCACGGCGACCTGCTGGGTCGGCTGACGCCGTAGGTATTCCGACAACGTGATGAATTCGTAGGTCTGTTGGTCATACGCGGTCTTGCGAAACAGGAAATCCAGGAAGTCCGGTCCCTCGAACCACCAGTGCCCGAACAACTCGGCATCATACGGCGCGACCACGACCGGCGGCCTCCCCAGGACGCCGGCTAGGTGCTCGACCTGCCGTTCGCGGTTGAACATGAAGTTGCCCGCGTGGACCGCGGCCCTCTCGCGCGCCGCGCCCGGGATGTACGGCCTCTTCCCGGACAGGTCCACGTCCCCCGTGATGCGGTAGTACTTGAGCCCCGTCTGCTTGCGCAATCCCGTGGGCTGCACGAACTCGCGCACCAGATCGAAGGGCAGGTCGTAGCCCTGGTCGCGGTAGAACTCGCGGTAGTAAGCGTCCCCGGGGTACCCCTCCTTCGAGGACCACACCTGCCGCGACGACTCCGGGTCCCGGCCGAACGCCGCCACGCCGGCCGGCGTGAAGACCGGGGCATACACCCCGTGCATCGGGGTCGGGTCCGCCGCCTCCAGGCAGTGCGTGTCCACGATGAAGTACCGCAGGTCCTCGTCGGCCAAATACTCTTCGACCCCCTCGTAGTACCCGCACTCGGGGAGCCAGATACCCCGAGGCCGCCGGCCGAAATGGCGCTCGTACTCCTGCACCCCGACGCGCACCTGCGCGCGCACAACCTCGGGGTGCGTTCGCAGGACCGGTAGCAGGCCGTGCGTGGCCGCGCAGGTCATCACCTCGATCCCGCCTCGCTCCATCAGGCGGCGGAAGGCCCCGAGCAGGTCCTGTCTGTAGCGGTCCACGTACAGGTCCAGGAGCCACCGGTACCGTTCCCGGTAGAAGCGCGCGACCGGACCGAGGTCCGGGTCCGACGCCAGGCGCGTCACCTCGCGTCGCGCCAGTTCCAGCCCCTTCTCGAGGTAGCGCCGCAGCCGGGCCTGGTGGTGCGGGTCCGTCATCATCGCGGCCAGGGTCGGCGAGATCACGAGGTTCAGCGCGTGGGGGACCCCGTCGTCGGACAGCCCTTCCAGGACCCGCAGCAGGGGAAGGTACGTCTCGGTCGCGGCCTCGAAGTACCAGTCCTCCTCGAGGAACTCGTCGTATTCCGGGTGCTTGACCCACGGTAGGTGCGCGTGCAGGACGAGGGCGACGTATCCCTTGGGCATCCTTGACCTCAAGACCGCAGTGGCATCCTATCCCGGCATGGACCCCGGGCGCCCTCGACCGAACAGCCGCAGGTACTCCTCTTCCGTCAGCAGGCGGCCCACGGCGCCGGCCTCGCCCCCCCGCCGCATGTCGCGCAGGGGGAGGTCCGCGGGCACGGTCATGAACCGCGCCGGACCCCTGCGAGGCCCGACCCACGGGGCCTTGACCCGGGCTGACCGCAGGACCGGGTGGAACGCCCCGCGGCTGTCCAGGACCCCGACCTCCGCGCTCACGGTGCACCCCGGCCTCGGCACGCGCGCGTAGTAGCGACCCTGCCGCGGGTGCACGTCGGCGTCGCTGTGATCCCGTGCCCCACCCTCGGCCTCGAAGACCACGCGCAGGGTCGCCCGCCCCCCCCCGGCCCGGTCCTCCGCGGTCCGCCAGGTCGCCTCCGAGACCTCCCAGTGGATGAAGGCCCACTCGGGGTCGCGCGGGACCACGGCGATCCGGTCCTCACCGTATCCATCCGGCAGGAGCCCGAGGCCCTCGTCCGGACGCGCGGGCGCCATGCGGGCCGGGAGCGCGGGAACGTGAGCCGTTTCCGGGATGGGCGCGGGCGCCTGGCCGGCCTCGGTCGCTCGCTGGCGGGCAGGCGCGCGCGTCGCCGGCCGTTTCGGCGCGGTCGTCCGGGCCCGGGCTCCGGCCGCCGCCGTCGTCCGTTTCACCGGGGCCTTCGGTGTACGGACAGCGTTCCCGGCGGCCAGGGCCGCAACCAGTTCGGCCTTGGTCATCCTGGAAAACCCGCGCACGCCCGTGTCGCGGGCCATGGCCCGCAGATCGGAAACCGTCTTTTTCTGGAGGTCCTTGGCAGTGGCCATGGCGTTCCTCCGTATGAGACGCGCGGACGATAGGACCGAAGCAGCGAAAAGTCAACTCGCGGCGGGCAGGATGACCCGGAAGGTGCTCCCGCGGCCGACCTCGGAGGCGACCTCCACCCCTCCCCCGAAGGACTCGATGGTCCGCCGGACCAGCCACAGGCCGAGGCCGGTGCCCACGCCCGGGGGCTTGGTCGTGAAAAACGGCTGGAAGAGCCGGTCCATCCGGTCGGGCGGGATCCCGCACCCCGTGTCCGTCACCGAGGCCTCGACCCGCCCGTCCTCGTGCCGCGTGGCCACGGTGATCACCCCCTCCCCCTCGATGGCCTGGGCCGCGTTCGCCAGGAGGTTCACAAAGACCTGGGTCAGACGGCCCTCGTCCGCGAGCACCTCCGGGGGATGGCCGAACTCCCGGACCACGCGCGCCCGGTATTTCACGAGGTTGTGCACGAGCAGGAGGGCGCGCTCGATGGCAGATTCCACGTCGCACGGACGTGCCTCGCCCCCGGAGCGGGAGACGAGCCGCAACTCCGAGGTGATCGCGACGAGCCGGCGCACCCCGTCCAGGGTCTCGTCGAGGACCCCGCGAACCTCCGCGATCTCGGCGGACACTTCCGGCCCCGCGCGCGCCGCCAGGTCCACGACCCTCTGCCGCGCGTACTCCACGTTGGACTTGACGAAGCCCAGGGGGTTGGACATCTCGTGGGCGATGCCCGCCGCGAGCATCCCGAGGCCCGCGAGCCGCCCCTGCGTCTCGAGCGTCTGGAGGTCCGCAGCCCCGAGACCTTCCCCTGCCCCAGGCGTATCGGAAGCGTTGCGCGCGCGGGGGTCCGGCGCCGCCAAGGTCACCCCCCGATGTCCACGTCGGGGCTGCCCTCGACCATCTTGCCCACGCCGCCGCAGTGCGTGTCCATGTCCCCGAGCCGGTGCGCGGGCTTGTTGTTGATGAAGACCGTGCTGGACCCCTGGGCGGCCTTCCAGGTGTTCGGCCCGCAGCAGGCCGCGTGGATGCCGGGGTCCCCCACGCGGAGCGCGGGCCGGCCGTTGATGGACACGTCCGGGGAGCCGGCCACCGCCGGCCCGATCACCCCGTGCGCGCACCCGGGACACCCGTGGGCGTCCGCCGGGCACTGGGACTTGTCACCGACCCTCGCTGCCGCGGGCATGTCCGTTTCTCCCTCTGGGCCTAACTCAGCATCCCCCCGTTTCCGACCGCGGCCACGACCGGCGCCGGCGGGGCCGGGGGTGGTGGGGCCACGCCACCCGCACCTATCACGTTGGTGATCAGCGTGGTGCCCTTCCACTGCAGGAAGAGCATCGAGAACGCCTGGGCCATCGCGTCGAAGATGTCCAGGGCGTGGTTCCCGAGCATCCCGTGGTTCGCCACCATCAGCCCCTTCAGGGCCCCAGCGCTCATCATCGCGTCCCCGGGGCTCGCACCGGCGGCCACGGGGACCGGGACATTCGGGGACGGGGGCATCGTGACCGAGCAGACGGCCCCGCCCGGGAACGGCAGGGTGACCAGGTAGCCGAGCCGCCACATCTCGAAGGCGGTGCCGACCGCGAACGTGATCGAGCGCGCGTACTGGATGAACGTGGGCTGCTTTCCCCCGACGTTCACCTGCGAGAAGATCATCGGGCCGCTCATCACTGGCGGGGCCACCAGGGTCCCCGGGAACGCGGTCCCCACTGGCCCGTTGATCAGGACACCCGCGAACTTCGCCGCGGACTGGAACTGCGAGAAGGCGTTGCCGATGGCCGTGGAGCACGCGTCAATCAGCTCCTCGACGTTCTTGCCGATGCTGTCCGCGGTGTCCACGTGGTAGCTCAGCGTGCTCGCGGCCATGAACAGGGCCGCGGCGTTTGGGGCCTTCTGGTCCTGTGGCCCGAACGGCGCCTGCGCGGGCAGCCCTTGGAAGTTCAGGGGGAGCCGGATCCCCTTGGCCTTGAAGAGCATCTTCGCCGTCTGAGCTAGTTGCGAACCCTGGATGGCGGGCATGGTCCTTCTCCTGACAAGGCCTATTATAGGCAAGGCGATTCGCAGATCGCAAGTCAACAAGTTTCAGAGTTCCCGTGCGGAGACGGCTCGTCCACCCCCTTTCAAACCCTTCTGCAGCGGCATCCGTCTGACCGCTTGTCCTCGTTCGGAAGGGATGGCCATGCCCGGTTCCGACACAACGCACCGGACGGAGTTTGAGAATCTGGTCCTGCCGCACCTGGACCGGCTCTTCGCCGCGGCGATCCGCCTGGCGCGCTCGCGAGCGGATGCGGAAGACCTGGTCCAGGAGACGGTCCTCCGGGCCTTGCAGGCCTTCGACCGCGCGGATCGAACGGGAAACATCGCCGGCTGGCTGTACCGGATCCTCACGAACATCTTCATCAACTCGTACCGCCACGACCGGGTCGTGCGGCGCGTGTCGGACCTCGCAGGGGTCGGCGCGCTGGACGGAAGCCTGTATTCCTCGGACTCCCTCGCGCGCTGGAGCGACCCGCCCATCCGCCACGCGCACTCGTGCCTGTCCCGGCGGATCGAGACCGCCCTGGCCGAGATGGACGAGCGGTTCCGGACCGTCCTCGTGTTCGCGGACCTCATGGACTTCTCGTACCGCGAGATCGCCGACCGCCTGGGGATCCCCGAGGGGACGGTGATGTCGCGCCTGTTCCGGGCCCGGAGGTTTCTGAGGGCCCGTCTCGACACGGTTGCGCAAAAGACCCCGGTCAGAGTAGAATCCCGCTGTCTGGCCCCAGGGAGGCGGAGATGAACGACAGGGTACGTGGCTGGCTCGGGAGTCTGGCGGCGGTCGCGACGCTGGCCGTGGCCTGCGGAGGCGGTGGACGGACGGCCGGTGGCCCTGACGTCGGCGGGGCCGATGCCATGGACGTGATGTTCCCCGACTACGGAGGCCAGGACGTGGCGGACCCCGAGGCGACCGACCCGGGCGGGCGTGACGAGGCCACGACGGCGGACGACGGCGCGGGGGAAGATGCCCCACCCAGTGCTTGCCCTCCGGTCGGGGGCCTCCTGATCACCGAGGTCATGGCCGACCCGGCCATGGCCCCGGACCAGACCGGCGAGTACTTCGAGGTCTTCAATGCCCTCCAGGAGGCGTTGGACCTGCGCGGCCTGACCATTCAGAGCGGCACCGCGACCCACGAGGTCTCGGCCTCCTCGCCCCTGATGCTCGCGGCAGGCGGCTACTTCCTGTTCGCGAAGTCCGCGGATCCCCAGTTGAACGGCGGCATCACCCCCGGATACGTCTATCCGAAGATCTCGCTGACCAACACCGCCGACGACCTGACCCTCCTGTGCGACGGGACGGTGGTGGACCGGGTGGCGTACAACCTGTCGGCGGGCTGGCCGAAGAAGACCGGGGGCGGGGTTGCGATGGTGCTGGACCCGTCCGGCTACGACGAGCAGAAGAACGACGACTTCGGGTACTGGTGCCGTGGGTCCGCTGCGTTTGGCGCCGGGGATTTCGGAAGCCCTGGGGCGCCGAACGACCCCTGCGGGGCGACCTCCTGCGGCGACAAGGTCGTGCAGGCGTGGGAGGGCTGCGACGACGGGAACGCGAAGGCGCAAGACGGGTGCGAGCCGGACTGCACGCCGTCTCCGGACACGGACCAGGACGGCGTCCACGACTACGCAGACAACTGCCCGGCGGTGTCGAACCCGGGTCAGGAGGACGCGGACGAAGACAAGGTCGGGGACGCCTGCGACGCCGCGTTCTGCGGCAACGGCGTGACCGAGGACCCCGAGGCCTGCGATGACCAGAACAAGACACCTGGTGACGGGTGCGAAAACGACTGCAAGGTCAGCGTGGACACGGACGGAGACGGGTTCTACGACAGCGTGGACAACTGCCCGGATGTCGTCAATCCCGGCCAGGAGGACGCGGACGGGGACAAGGTCGGGGACGCCTGCGACCCGCCGGAGTGCGGCAACGGGGTGAAGGAGGGCGACGAGGCGTGCGACGACCACAACACTGCGAGCGGGGACGGGTGCTCCGCGGCCTGCGTGACCGAGGACTACCAGGCCGGGTCGGTCATCATCACCGAGTTCCTGTACAATCCTCTCAAGACAGATGACTCGAAGGGCGAATATATCGAAATATATAACACGACGGACCAGGCCCTGGACATCGCCGGGTGGGTCTTGGATGACGGGGCCACGGAGGTGGCCAGGATCGAGCCGGAGGGCGGCGTCCTGCTGATCGAACCCAAGGGGTTCCTCGTGCTGGCCCGGACCGACGACGAGTTTTTGAACGGCGGAGTCCCCGTGGACCACGTCTATGGCTCCAAGATATCGCTCGGCGAGAACGTGGACCGGATTCGCCTCGTCTGGAACGGCGTCGTGATCGACCAGGTCGAATACGTGATCGGGACGACGTTCCCCGAGGCGGACGGGCGTTCCCTAAGCCTGGACCCCTACTTTTTCGACCACGAACTGAACGACAAGGGCGAGGCGTGGTGCCCGACCGGCGACGACCACCCGCTCGCGCTCGGCGACTTCGGGACCCCCGGCGAGATGAACCCCGAGTGTCCGTAAGACGCACCGCGTGCCTGACCGTCCTCGCGGCCCTGGTCGCGGCCCGGGGGACCGGTGCGAGGCCCATCGTGTTCGAGGACCCCGCCGGCGACGACCACGGTCCCGGCACCTACGTCTGTCCTGCGGCGGACGGGATGAGGCCGGGCTGGGCCGACCTGCGCCGGGTGTCGGTGGATGTCACCCGCGACTCGGTGAGCATCGTCGTGACCTTCGCGCGGGCGGTCGAGCAGGTCGAGGTCCGCTTCGGTCGCGACCGGCCCGCCATGCGCGTCTTCCATCCGGTCGTGGACCTGTACGTGCGGGCGCCCGGGGGCGGGGACCATCGCGACCTGCTGCCAGGGCGGCGGGTGGCCGCGGCGGGTGGCTGGGACCGCGCAGTGGTTCTGTCGGCGGTGCCAGACCTGCTCAAGGCCCACTATGCTCGCGTGGTCCCGGACCTGGCCGCGGACACCTGCTTCGCCCGCAGGGTGCGGGTCGTGGGAGCCACGATGACCGCGAGCGTGCCCAGGAGGTGCCTGCCCGGCGACCTGGAGCGCGCGGGGTTTCTGGTCCTCGTCAGTGGGCTCGGGGCCGGGGCCGGGTTCGGGGATGCCATCCTCGGAGGACCGCGGACCCCGGACGCGATGGACCCGTTCGTCCGGGACGTCCAGGAGCAGCCCGGGCAATGCGGGGGGTGGGAGGGGACGGGCGCGACGCCCTGCTGGTGCGGGGGCTGCCGACCCTGCGGCTGGCACCCCCTCGTGTTCGATGCCGTGGTGCCAAGGGGTGCGAGCCAGGAGGCGCTCCTCCAGGACTACAGCGAGGCCGACAAGCGCCTGGCGGTTCTGCCGCTTGTCACGGCCGACGAAGAGGCGTTCACGCAAGTCAAGGTTCCCCCAGTCCCGCCGGGTCCTCGCCACCCCGTCCTCTCCACTCGCGGCCGCCAGGTCTCGATCCGGCCCGGTTCCGGGTCATACCCCCCCGGGACGATCGGGGCTATCATCTGCCCAGGGGAGCGACCGGGGGGCACGGCGGTGGTGACGGGGGAGGCGGCGGGATTCGTCGTACTGGAGAAGGTGGGCGACGATTCCCCTGTCTGTCCGGGGGCCCAGATCGAGTTCTAAAGGATCGGGGTCGTGGCGCGTGTCGCGTTGAAGGGGGTTTGCAAGTCCTATGGGGACACGAGGGTTGTCCGCGACGTGACCCTCGACATCACGGACGGGGAACTCCTGGTCCTGGTCGGACCCTCCGGGTGCGGCAAGACCACGACCCTGCGCATGGTCGCGGGGCTCGAGGAGATCACGAGCGGCGACCTGTTCATCGGCGAGCACCGTGTGAACGACGTGCCGCCCAGGGACCGCGACATCGCGATGGTCTTCCAGAGTTACGCCCTGTACCCCCACATGACCGTGGCGGAGAACATGGGCTTTGGATTGAAGTTGCGGGGCGTGCCACGCGAGGAGGTCGCGCGCCGGGTCACGGAGGCCGCGAGGCTCCTCGGGATCGAGGAATACCTGGACCGCAAGCCCAAGGCATTGTCGGGCGGCCAGCGACAGCGCGTGGCCATGGGCCGGGCGATCGTGCGCAAACCGGCCGTGTTCCTCTTCGATGAGCCCCTGTCGAACCTGGACGCGAAGTTCCGGGTGACGATGCGCATCGAATTGAAGATGCTGCAACGCCGGCTCGGGACCACAACCCTGTACGTCACGCACGACCAGATCGAGGCGATGACCCTGGCCGACCGCATCGCGGTCATGCAGGGAGGGGTCTTGCGGCAAGTGGGCACGCCCCAGGAGGTCTTCGATCTCCCGGCGGACACATTCGTCGCGGGGTTCATCGGGTCCCCGGCCATGAACTTCCTGAAGGGGCGGGTTGAGGGGGAGCCGGGGGTTGCCAGGTCCTACCGGGCCGGCAACGGGTCCGAGACCACGCGGTCCATCGAGCGGGTCGAGGACGACCTCGTGGTCAGGACCCGCGCGATGGTCGTCAGGCCGCGCGAGGAGCAGGCCCGGGTCCTGCGCGGGCTGGTCGGCGCGGAGGTCACGGTGGGCGTGCGGCCCGGCGGCTTCGTGGCGGGCCGGGAGGGCGCCGGGGTGCTCGTGGGTCGCGTGGAGGTGGTGGAGCACCTGGGCACCGAGAAGTACGCGTACGTCCGCACCGACGACGGGGTCCTGACCGTGTGGCTGCCGCGGGACGCCCCGGTCCGGGAGGGCGAGGAGGTCCCGTTCGCGGCGGCCCCAGACCAGGTCCACGTGTTCGGGCCGGACGGGAGGAACGTGCTCGCTCGATCCGCATAGGAGGTGGCCATGACGACAGCTCGATGGCTCGCGGCGGTCGGGGTGGTGGTTCTGGGGGCGGGGGGGTGCCGGTCGGAGGAGAGGCGCACCGGGAGGCCGGCGGAGGCCACGGGGACCACGGCGCCCGCGGAACCGGCCGCGGCCTCGGAGCCCGTCGAGGTGGTCCTGTGGCACTCGTACCGGGAGCGCGAGAAGGCCGCGTTCGAGCAAACCGTCGAGGCGTTCAACCGCGGCCACAAGGGCATCCGCGTTCGCCTGCTGGCCGTGCCCTACGACGCCTTCGTGGACAAGGTCACGATCGCGACGCCGCGTGGTCAGGGACCGGACCTGTTCATCTTCGCGCACAACATGGTCGGCGAGTGGGTGGAACGCGAGCGCATCCTCGAACCCATCACCCAGCGCGTGCCCCAGGAGGTCCTCAAGCGGTTCCTGCCGGACACAGTCCGCGCCCTTGTGTACAAGGGGAGCCTGTACGGGCTTCCGCTCGCGTTCAAGTCCCTGGCCCTCTTCCATGACCCGGACCTGGTGCCGCGCCCGCCCCAGACCATCGAAGAGATGGCCGAGGCCGCGAAGAAAACGACCGATGCGAGCGCCGGGCGCTTCGGCCTGGTGTACGAGGCATCGCTTCTGTACTATACTGCCCCGTTCATTCACGGGTTCGGGGGGGAGGTCCTGGACGCGAGCGCGAGACCCCGGGTGAACACGCCGCCGGTCGCGCAGGCCCTGGGCTTCGTCCGGGGGCTGGTGCGGGCAGGCGTGATCCCGAGGGGTGTCAGCAGCGCGATGGTCACGTCCCTGTTCAACGAGGGCAAGGCCGCGATGGTCATCAGCGGCCCCTGGTTCCTCGGCGAGGTACGCGAGGGCAAGCGATTCGCCGTGTCGTTGTTGCCCGCGGTCGCGCCCGGGCAGCGCCTCAAGCCATACCTGGGCAGCGAGGCCCTGTACCTGAGCGCTTACTCCAGGCACAAGGACGAGGCGCTCTCGGTGATGCTCGCGTTGACCTCGGACGAGGCGGCGATGACGCGCCTTACCGCGGGCCGCCAGACCGTGGCGAACGAGGCGGTGTACACCCGCAAGGAGGTGCTCGCGGACCCGGTGGTCCAGGCCTTCCGCGCCCAGGCGCAGAACAGCGTGCTCATGCCGTCCGCGCCCGAGATGCAGGTGGTCTGGTCCAGCATGGACACGGCGATCAACCAGGTCGTGTTCGGGGAGGTCGAGGCGGACAAGGCCCTGGCCGACGCCCAGAAGAAGATCCTCGCGGACATCGAGAAGATGCGGAAATGAGCCGCGGCCGACGCCACCGCGGGCGAGAAACGGCTCGGGCCCCGGCCGCCAGCGGCAGGTGGCCGAGTTCGAGATGGCGAGGGGGGAACACGGGTCCTGCGTGGACGAGGAGGTCGTTCCGAGCGCGGTCCCGACGGAGCCGGGAGGGCAGGCCCTCGGTTTTTGCCGCACCAGGGAGCCGGGGGCGAGGTGTGCCGGTGCAACCGCGAGCGCACCGGCGTCTCCAGGAGTTACGCGAACCTCCACGAGACAGAGGAACTCCGCCAGGTGCCGCCGGACGACTTCGAATCAAACCAGGTCCACCAACTTGAAATCAGGGAAAGGGGGGGTTCTCCTGAAGTCAGCAGGGACTCCCGCTCACGCCAACGTTTCCTCCAGATACTCGTGCAGGTGGCGCCAGCCCACGACCTCGACGCCTTCGCGGGCGTACCGCTCATCGCCGCCATAGACCACCACGCAGTGCAGTGTTCGGCCTGGGGCAACCCCCGAATCGAACACCCGGAACGGCTTGAAGAAGTCCCTCGTGACCGTCTGGCCGGACTTGGCCTCGACGGCCAGGGTGCGGCGACCGGTCGCGATGACCAGGTCCACCTCGCGGCCCTGTCTGTCCCGGTAGAAGGTGATGTCCACCCCGAGCCCCCGGTGCCGCACCTCCTTCAGGACCTCCGCCACCACCCAGGTCTCGAACACGCCGCCCCTCGCCGGATGCACCTCGATCTGCCCGGGAGCCCGAATTCCCAGCAGGTGGCACAGCAAGCCCGAGTCCAGGAACACGACCTTCGGCGTGCGGACCAGGCGCTTGCGAAGGTTCGCCAGCAGGGGCGGGACCCTGGCCACCAGGTAGCCCGCCTCCAGCACGCTCAACCAGGCCCGAGCCGTGTTGTGGCTGATGCCCGCGTCCGCGCCCAGGGACGAGAGGTTGAGCAACTGCCCCGAGCGCCCGCCCACGAGCCTGACGAACGTCTGAAAGCCTTGCAGGTCGGTCACGTTCAGGACTTGGCGTACGTCCCGCTCGACGTACAGGGAAGCATAGGACGCCAGCCATTCCGCCGGGTCGATCCCCCGGTCCAGGATCGCCGGGTAGCCCCCCGTCCACAGCGCCTCCCACAGGTCCGCGGGGTGACGCTCGAAGCGCAGGACCTCGTCCCACGACAGCGGCAGCAGTTCCAGCAGGCCGGCCCGACCGGCCAGCGATTGCGACACGCCTTGCACCAGTCCGAAGTGTTGCGACCCGGTCAGGATGAAGCGCCCGGGGGTCGGGTCGGTGTCCACCAGTCCCTGCAGATACGACGGCAGGTCCGGCGCCCTCTGGACCTCATCGAAAATGGCCCCCCGCGCATACCGGGCCAGAAGGCCCCGTGGATCACGGATGGCGCGGTCCCGCGTGTCCGGGTCTTCAAGCGAAACCCAGGGTTTGTCCGGGAAGGCCGCGCGGCATAGCGTCGTCTTGCCCGCCTGCCGGGGACCCGTCACAACGACCACGGGAAACGTCTGGGCCAGTCGTTCCAGCCTCGCTTGGGCCACCCGTGCGATCATCGCCGCCCCCCTGGTTGCTCCAGTCCATTCTCGATGAGTTCAGGCTATTTGTCAATCGAGGTTACAACTAGCCAAGAACTGCCCGTCCCGGAACCACTCGCTGGTCGTGCACTGCGCTGGAGGGGGCCTCCGAGGTTTGCCCGTTCAATCTCTGTTGGAACCCCAGCCTGCGGGCGTCAACTCATTGACCCCGTCTGGGGGTCCGGGCAGAATCTGACTGGGGGCGCGCCTCGGGGACATGGAAGTGCAGACGAGACATCTGCCCCGCATCCCGACGAGGGGGACGCCGAAGCGCAACTTCTTTGCGGGAAGCGACGGAGTGACAGGGCAACATGGATAGGTCGCAGAGCGTGGACACCGCCATCGTCCAGGTCGTGTTCGAGGAGGTCGAGGCGGACAGGGCCCTGGCCGACGCGCAAGAGAAGGTCCTGGCGGACATCGAGAAGATGCGGAAATGAGCCGCGCGCTTGAGGAAGGCGAGGGGCGGGCCCGGCCGCTCGATGCGGCCCTGGCGGTGGTGGCGCTCTTGCCCGTGGTCCTCGCGCCCGCCTGGTTTTTCGGGCGCGCCGAGGCCGCGCGGGAGGTCGCGGCGGGCGAAGAGTGGCTCGGCGTCCAGGCCGCGCGCGGCCTGGCGGACATCGAGGGGGTCCGGGCGACCTTCGAGGTCAGAAGCGGCGGGGTGGATGAGTTCGGGATCGCGAGGGAAGAGCGGCTGGTCCTGCGAGGGCCTGCCGGGACATCCATGGAGGACGCGGACCTCGCGGCGAGGGTCCGGGAGGTCTCGGCGCAACTGAGGTCCAGCGGGCAGGGGGAGCGGTGCGCGAGGGACGAGGGGGTCGTTCTGTGTGCGGTCACGACGGAGGCAGGGGTGCGGGGCGCGGTCCTCGCCTCGCCGGGCATTTCTTTTCCGGTCCTTCCGCTCGTGGCCGTGGTCGCGGCCGCCGGCGCGCTTGCGTGGGGGCTCGGACGCGCGGGGCGGTCGGGCCGGATCGAGATGGCCGCGCTCGGGGGCGCGGTCGGGCTGCTGGGCGCGTGGCTCATCGCCGGGGCCGCCGCGGGCGTCCTCGATCACGTGCGCGCACTGGAGGGGGCGGTGTCCGGCGGGGCGGCCCCAGGGCACGCGGTTGCAACCGGGTGGGGCTTTCTCGGGCTCGTGGCCGTTGCGAACGCCGGGCTCCTCGCGGCCCTGCATCCGGTCACCACGCGCCTCTTCGCCAACCTGCGCGACCGGCCCCTGGTCTATGCGGCCATCGCGCCGGCCATCGTGGGCATGGTCCTGCTGATCTTTGTGCCCTTCTTCATGGGCGTCTATCTCGCGTTCCTCGACAACAACGGGCATTTCGTCGGACTGGCCAACTTCGGCGAGATCCTGTTCCCATCGGAAACTTCCGATACAAACTTTTATTTCACGCTGGGCGTGACCGTGATGTGGACCGTGCTCAATGTGGGGCTGCACGTCCTGATCGGGCTCGTCCTGGCCCTGGTCCTGTCGGACGCGGGACTTCGCGGCCGGGCCGTGTACCGGGTCCTGCTCATCGTGCCCTGGGCCGTCCCGAACTACATCACGGCCCTGATCTGGAAGTGGATCTTCAACACCCAGTACGGCCCCGCAAACGCCTTCCTGGCCCTTGTGGGCCTCGACCCCGTGGACTGGCTCGGGCGGTCCTTCTGGACGAACTTCGCGGCGAACCTCGCCACGAACACCTGGCTCGGCTTCCCCTTCATGATGGTGATCAGCCTCGGGGCCTTGCAGAGCATCCCGGCGGAACTCTATGAGGCCGCGAAGATGGACGGGGCGGGGCGGTGGGCCTCGTTCCGCCACGTCACCCTGCCTCTGCTGAAGCCGGCCCTGTTCCCCGCGATCATCCTGGGGACCATCTGGACCTTCAACATGTTCAATGTGGTCTATCTTGTGTCCGGGGGCGCCCCGGACAACAAGACCAACATCCTGATCACCGAGGCGTACCGCGCCTTCCGGGTCCTGAAGAACTACGGGCTCGCGGCGGCGTACTCGTTGATCATCTTCGCCATCCTGGCCGCGTACACGGCCCTGACCAACCGGATGACCCGGGCCGCGGAGAGCGTGTATGAATGAGCGGGCGAGACAGGTGGCAGGCCGGGCACTGCGCCATGTGCTCCTGGCGGTCGTCGCCTTCCTGACCCTCCTCCCCGTCCTGTGGGTCATCCGTATCGCCCTGTCGGGCACCAACACCTTCCAAGGGGCGGACCTGAACCCCCTGCCGGCCGTCGCGTCGGACGCGAACTTCGCGGAGGTCGTGTCCGCCCGGGACCAGGCCGGGACGCCCCTCTTCGCGCGGCAACTGTTGAACTCGGTCGCGGTCTCGGTCCTGACGACCCTCTTCGGCATCACCGTGGCCTGCACCGCGGCGTACGCCTTCTCGCGCTTTCGATTCGTGGGCCGCCGGTCCGGGCTGTTCCTGTTCCTCGTGTCGCAGATGTTCCCGGGCATCCTGATGATGGTCCCGCTTTACGTCATCATGCAGAGATTGCACCTGCTCGACACCATCGCGGGCCTGGTCCTTGTCTATTCCATCACCTCGGTCCCGTTTTCAGTCTGGATGCTCAAGGGCTACTTCGACACCATCCCCCGCGACCTCGAGGAGGCCGCGATCATGGACGGGGCCTCGATGCCCCGCGTGTTCTGGAGCGTGGTCCTGCCCCTCTCGGCGCCCGCGGTCGCCATCACCGCCCTGTTCTCGTTCATGACCGCCTGGAACGAGTTCGTGCTCGCCTACACCTTCCTGTCGCGCGAGACCGCCTTCACCCTGCCCGTCACCATTCGCAACTACGTGGGCGAGCACACGGTCCAGTGGGGTTACTTCGCCGCGGCCTCGATCCTCGTGTCCCTGCCGGTCGTGGCCCTCTTCTTCACCCTCCAGCGCTACCTCGTGTCCGGCCTGACCGCCGGGGGCGTGAAGGGGGGGTAGGCCCTTCAACGCGGGTTGCGAACCAGGCACGGGAGTGTCCAGGCCCGACAGGGACCCAGCCTCCCCGCGCCGGCGCGGACCTCGTCGGCCATGTGCTGGAGCGCCACGACGATGCGGACCTTCTCCTCGAAGGGAAGCGACGCCAGCGCGCGGCGCCGGCGCCCCTTCGACTCGCGAAGCCAGGCCACCACCTCTTCCGGTGTCATCGCCTTCACGCGAGCCTCCTCAGGAACTCCTCCCATCGGGCCACAAGACCATGACGAATCAAGATATCGCGGAAAAAGGGATCGTCCACCTGCGCCTGGGCGCGCAGCAGGACCAGCCGCTCGCGGTCCTTGGCTCGCCACGTCTGGAGCATGAGCGCCGCCAGGTGCTCCGCCCGCACCACCCGCGTGGGCGTTTCCCAAAAACAATGAACTGCACCGGGACCCCGCCGATGACGATGCGCTCGCCGTCGGCCACGTAGCCTTGCTCCTCCACGAGATGGCGGTACAGCGGCGAGGGGTCCACGAGGCCGCTGCCCCCGCTCTCCGGCAGCAACACGAACACGTTGAGGTCATACGTCAGTAGGGGCTCCGCGTGGAAGACAACGGCCACCCCTCCGCCGATGGCGAAGCGCCGGACCAGCCCGGAGGCCTCGAGCCCGGCGATGACTTCCAGCGCCTCTTTCATCGCGGGCGTTCCCGACCCCCCCCTCGCGCCCCGGCGCACTCAGCGCAAGGAACCCGTCCCGGCGCCATCGTATCCTCCCAGGTGGAGCGGTTCAACCGTAACCGCTCGACGATTCTCTGTGGACTTGGGGCGAGGCGGATGTTCAAACTGTGGGCGGGCGGGGTACATGGGGATGTGGGCAGGTCCCGGCCGATGTGCAAGGCTTCCTCGACGCGACCGTCATCGAGCACGCGGGAGAGTTCCGCCACGACCTGGTCCACATGCAGGAATGCGGTCTTGCGGTCCGCGGTCCTCATCACGAGGGAATGAGACAACCGCTGCGGATGGTGCCTGGCATCCAACTTGCGTCGCGCGATACGGTGGACGCGAGGGTCCCGACCAACGCAAGTGGAATGCCCTGGCGGAAAGACTCGTGGTGTACGTGAACCAGGCCTGTTCGTTCAAGGGGGCCAGGGACGGTCAGATCTCGCTGGAAAACCCGTGGGGTAGAGCCCATCCGCTGCCCATGACGCCGACCGAGTTCAAACAACTCGTCATCGAGGTCCATATCAACCGTGCGTAGGACAGCCGCAGTTCATCTCTGCGTGGTCGCGGTGGTCGCGGCGACGGGGGCGTGCCGGGGCGCGAACAAAACGCTAGACGAGAAGGCGCGGGGAACCGCACAGCGGACCCGCGTGAAGGAGGTCGCCATGACGGACGGTTGCGAGACGGGGGTCAAGGTCGTCGAGACGACCGTGGGGAGCGTGGGACCCTATCGGTTCGGGGTCGGCAACATCCGGGAACGCGACGGCGCTCCCGGGGTGACGGAGGCGAGCGTGGCCGTGTGGAGGGAGGACGCACCGCCGGATGCGCCCCTGGCCTTCCGGGGGACCGTGACCCCAGGCGACCGCATCGTCGTGGAAGGCCGGGCGTTCCGGATCACGTGCATCGCCCGCGAGCCGCCCAGGAGCCCCCGGCCGGGAGGGTCCGGGAACTACATCTGCATCGTCGAGGAATGAATCCGCCTCTGCGGGTACCATTCCCTCCCCAGGTCGCCCACGGGGTCGGTCGCAAGAATCGGCCCCTGGGGTAAACGCGGCCCGCCGGCGGGATGGCTCGGGCGGCGCACCGCGCGCCTCGGGCATGGGGTCGCAAGACCCCACGTGGGGCGTCTGACCTCCGCCCCCTGGACGGCGATCGGAAGTGTTCCGCGGGTGGAGGAGGGCGCGGGTCGCGCCCGCGCCTCCTCGCGCGACCGGGCGCTCGCGCGGTCCTGCGCGAGCAGGGTTGGCGTCGCCGGCGCCACGCGGAGGCGGCCTACGGACACCAGCCGGGCGGGGGAGCGGAGAAGCGGCGGTCCGCGGGGTTCGAGGGGAAGGGGTTCGCGGTCTTGCGCAGGCAGGTGTCCGAGGGGCAGCCGTCCACGGGCACGCCCATCGCGACGAGCCCGTCCCGGTCGTTGTACCAGATCGCGAACAGGGCGCTCGGGACGCGCGGATTGGCCCGGCGGAAGGTGGTCTCGGTCACGCGCGAGTCGCGCGCCTCGCCGAACTCGGTGCCGAGCCCGGGCCGGGACTCCGTCTCGACGCGGTCCTGGGCCGCCTCCCCCAGGACACCTCCCCCGCCGAGCCGGCCCGCAGCGGACTCCCTGGCGGGCGGCGGGCTGGCCGACGCCGTCGGTCCGGGCGAGGACTTTCGCGACCTCGCGCCCTCGCCGCGGTCATCGCGGTCGGACCTTTCGCTCGCCTCCTGGCGGATGATCGCGGGCCTGCGCACCACGCGACGCCTCTCCTCGAAGAACGCCACCCCGATCACGCCCACGTTGCGGTCGTCGCCCTGCTGCGCGGCGTACGAGTCCTCGACCGCGGCGAACCGGAAACTGGCGACCCGGCCCATGTCCAGGCGAAAGCCCTCGATGTCGTAGGTCTGCCAGGGCCCGAGCACGTAGCCGCGCTTGTTCACGTAGTCTGCCTTGCGGCCGTCTATCACGTCGAGCCCGTCCACCGAGGCCACGACCTCGACCCGGCGGCCCGTGCGGTTGCGCACCCGGATCGAGTAGCGGTCCCCCTCGGAGCCCATGACGTAGAACCGGCCCCCGTGCAGGTACTCGCGGGCCGGGACCCCGTTGATGAGGATCTCGACCTCGTAGCGCGAGTCCCCGGTCGGCGGCGAGAAGGCGAGCGTGTCGCCTCCCCAGGCGATCAGGCCCGGCATCAGGACAGCGTGGATCCAGCGGAATCGGTGACTCATGGCAACCTCCCAGTCAAAGACAGCGGGACAGACGGAGGTCGCCAGAAAAGGATCGACGGGACGGTCAGACGGGACCCGGAGGCTGGGATGCGGCCCGTCTCGCGCGCTCCTTCGCGTCCTCGAACACCGCCGAGACGCGGGCGAGCGTCGGGTCCTGGTCACCCGCCTCCTCTCGCAACAACGACAAGACCTTCTGTTCCAACAGATGGACCGCCCTCAGCCAGTACAGGGGAGAAAAGCCCTCCCGCCGTGCGTCCTCGGACAGGCGCGCGACAAAGTCGCCCAGGGCCTGGGCCTCTGCGCGCACGGCCCGCAGAAAGGCGTCCACGAGGCGGGCGCTCCGGTCGAGCACGACCGATTCCTCGAGCAGGCGACATCGCCGGCGGCCCGCGGGCTCGTGCAAGCCCGCCACGAGAAAGGACTGGATCGCGGCCCTCTTGCGGGCCAGCACCTCGAACACCTCGCACGGAGTCTGCACCGGTTGCCTTCCCCCTCTCTACGGCAGCAACCTCCGCTCGCGCGCCGCGCGTTCCAGTTCCTCGCGGTGGTCCGGGTGCGCGATGCTGATCAGGGCCTCGGCCCGCTCGCGCAGGTTCTTGCCGAACAGGTTGACCGCGCCGTATTCGGTCACGACCCAGTGCACGTCCGCCCGGCTCGTGACCACGCCCGCGCCGGGTTTCAGCATCGGCACGATGCGCGAGACCTTCTTGCCCTGGGCCGTGGACGGAAGCGCGATCACGGGACGGCCTCCCCTGGACCGGGCGGCCCCGCGGATGAAGTCCACCTGCCCGCCGAACCCCGAGAAGATGTACGACCCGATGGAGTCCGAGCAGACCTGGCCCGTCAGGTCCACCTCGATGGCCGAGTTCACGGCCACGAGGTTTTCGTTCTGGCTGACGATGAACGGGTCGTTGACGTACTCGGCCGGGTGGGCCTCGATGAGCGGGTTGTTGTCCAGGAACTCGTACAGGGTGTGGCTCCCCAGGGCAAACGTGATGATGACCTTCCCCGGATGCAGGGTCTTGCGCAGGCCCGTCACGACCCCGCGCTCGATGGCGCGCATGGCCCCGTCCGAGATCATCTCGGTGTGGATGCCCAGGTCCAGCCGCCCTTCCATCGCCTCGAACACGGAGTCCGGGATGCCGCCGATCCCCATCTGGAGCGTGGCGCCCGGTTCAATCAGGCGCAGGACGTGCCTGGCGATGGCCCGCTCGACGTCGGTCGGAGGCTTCGTCTCGCGCACGGGGAGGGCCTCGGTGTGCTCGACGATGGCGTCCACGCGGCCCACGTGCAGGAAGCAGTCCCCCAGGACCCGCGGCATCTGCTCGTTGACCTGGACGATGACCTTCTTCGCGGCCCGACACGCGGCCATCGAGGCCAAGACCTCGACCCCCAGGCTCATGAACCCGTGCTCGTCCGGCGGGGACACCATCACCATCGCCACGTCCAGGGGCACGATGCCCTCCGTGAACAGGCGCGGGATCAGGTGAAGGAACACGGGGACATAGTCGGCGCGACCGTCATTGACCGCGGCGCGGTCCGCGGGCCCGACGAACAGGGAGTTGTGGCGGAAGTGCCCGGCCATGTCGGGCGTGGACAGGGGGTCGTCCCCGAGCAGCAAGACGTGGTTCAACTGCACGTCCCGCAACTCGTCGCGGCGCGCGGCCAGGGCGCGCACCAGGGCCCAAGGGATTGCGGCGTTCCCGCCATAATAGACCCGGTCGCCGCTTTGCACGATGCGTACCGCCTCGTCAGCGGACTTCAGTTTCGACGAGTAATCCTTGAGCCAGTTCATGCCTGCCTCCCCAGCACGCCGTCGAGGGGGGCCGAGGGGATCTGGAGGGCCTCCCCGACCGCGGCGTTGACCATCTGGCCGCGGTACAGATAGACGCCGGCCGCGAGGCCTGGGTCGTCTCGCAGGGCCTGCTCGAGGCCCTTTTTCCCGTGCGCCAGGAGGTAGGGAAGGGCCGCGTTCGCCAGGGCGCGCGAGGCCGTGCGCGGAATGCTCGCGGTCATGTTGGGCACGCAGTAGTGCACGACCCCGTGCTGGAGGAACGTCGGGTGGTCCGGCGTGGTCGGGCGGCTCGTGGCCACGCAGCCGCCCTGGTCAATCGAGAGGTCCAGGATGACGGCCCCGGGCTTCATGCTCCGGACCATCTCCTCGGTCACGACCTGCGGGGCGCGGGCCCCCGGGATCAGGACCGCTCCGATCAGGACATCCGTGATCGAGATGTATTGCTGAAGGCGTTCCGGGCCGCCCGCCAGGACCGTGACCACCCCCCGGCCAAGTTCCCTTGTCAACTGGCGCAACCGGTCCAGGTCCGTGCCCACCACGATCACGTGCGCCCCGCACGCCGCGGCCTGGCGCGCTGCCGAGGACCCCGCGGTCCCCGCGCCCAGGACCAGGACCGTGGCGGGAGGGATGCCGGGGACCGCGCCCAGGAGCACGCCGCGCCCTCCTTGCTCGGTCGCCAGGAAGTGCGCCGCCAGGTGCACGGCCATCTGTCCGGCCATCTCGCTGAACGGGATCAGGATGGGGAGGTCGCCGTCCTCGTCACGAATGACCTCGTACCCGATCAGGGTCACCTCCTTTTCCATGGCGCGAAGCACGGTCTCCCTCGGCACGACCGCGAGGTGGTGGAACGCGCACACCACCTGCCCCTGCTTCAGGAGGCCCACCTCGTCGCGCGTCAGTTTCGCCACCTTGCAGATGAAGTCCGCACGCTGATAGACCTCCTCCGTCCGATAGACGACGCGCGATCCGGCCTTCTCGTAGTCCTGGTCCGTGAAGTGGGCCGTGACCCCAGCCCCCTTCTCGACGAAGACCGTGTGGCCCTGGGAGACCAGTTGCCTCACCGCGTAGGGGCTCAGCCCGACCCGGTGCTCGTGTCGATCCTTTTCCCTGGGGACCCCGATCAACATGGCGACACCTCCTCGAACCGGACGGGCCCCGCGTCCGTCCGGTGGGACGCGGGTCCGGCCCGGCGACGCACGGCCCCGTCCGCCTCATGATCCGCCTGCCGTCCCCCCGCCGTGCATGATCTCTGGCAGCGAGACGCACACTCGTACCTTGACCGATGATCACGATCCGGTCAATTCGCGGGCGGGGTCCCCGACTTCAGGCGGGCGATGATGTCGGGCGGGATGCGACCATAGTACACGCGGCCGTCCACGACGAAGGCCGGCGTGCCCTCGATGCCGAGGCGACGGCCGTCCTCGATGTCGCGGCCGACGGCCTCGCGGACCGCGGCCTCGTCCAGGCAGCAGCGGAAGCGGTCGAGGTCGAGTTCCAGGCGCTGGGCGATGTCCTCGGCCGTGAGGTCGCGCTCGCGAATCTCATCCGCGTGCTGGAACAGGAAGTCGTTCATCTCGAAGAAACGGCCCTGCCGGCCCGCGCAGACCGCGACCCGGGCGAGTTCGCAGGCCCTGGCATGGAAGGGCTTCTGGACCGCCGGGTTGCAACGGTGGTCCAGCGGAAAGTTCCGGTGATACACGCGCAGACGGTCCGGGTACTCGGAAATCAGGCGCCGGACCAGGAGGTGCGCCTTGCGGCAATGTGGACACTGATAATCTGTAAATTCATGAACCTCGACGACTGGGGATTCCGCCCCGATCCACGGATGACCGTCGGGCGAGACCCCGGTGCGGATCTGGGGGGAGGACGGCGCGCCGGCCTCGCCGGGTCCGCACTCCGGGGTCGGGGGATGGGCGGCGGCGCCCGCCTGTGCCCCGGGGGACGACGACAAGGGCCCGAGCGGCTGCACCGCGTCCACGATCCGGGACCCGTACGCGACCGCGGCCGCGACCACCGCGACGGCCGTGACTCCGACCGCCAGGGGACGAGCCGGGGCGCGGACGATCATCCCGAAGTCGGCCGCGATGGCCCTCGCGAGCGAGAGTCGGCCGCTGCGCAGGGCCACCAGGGCCATCGCCAGGACCCCGAGGTTCACGACATCGAGGGCGACGCACAGCAGGCACAACGACCCGACCACGGCCGCCATCACCCAGGCCAGGACCGCCGAGACCGCGGTGAACGCGAGGCCGGTCAGGCCCAGGAAACCCAGTCCGAAGCCGTCCCGCGGGCGCCACGCGCACGCGACGGCCAGGAGGGCCGCGAACACGTATCCCGCCGAGGCCCAGACCGACGTGGGGACTCCGAGGACGGTCGCGTACGGGCTCAGGGCCACGGTCTCGCAGTTCACCGCCTCGCTGACCGCGCAGAAACTGTGGTAGTCCGGGTCCGTGCGGGCCATCCGATACACGCGGGTCAATTCGAACGAGACGCCAAACCCCACGAGGCTCAGGACCACGCATGCGACCACCGCGATTCGCGCGGCGCGGAAGCCCGGCTCCGCATTCATGGCTTGCTCTGACACCCGCGTCGTTCTCCCGCGGTCCCCGGCCGCCGATCCTAGCCCCCCGAGGCTCCTCCCTTCAAGCGAGCCACCAGCACGAGGAAACCCGCGAAGCGGCGCAGGGGCGTGCGGGCGAGCAGGCGCTCCTGGAACCGAAGCGCCGCGCCCACAAGCGGGACCCTCATCAGGAAGGCCGCGGGCACGGCGATCCGGATGCCGTGGACGCGGACGACCTCGACGCCGGCCGGGAGGTAGGAAACCGCGTCCGCCACGCTGTCGTACCGGGTGAACACATCCTCGTCCGTGACATCGCGGGCCACGGCCGAGGGCCGCTTCAGGCGCTTGACGAGGGCCCTCAAACTGCCCCGGTTGTAGAACTCGAGCGCGATGTGTCCGCCCGGGCGGACCACGCGGGCCATCTCGGCCACCGCGGCCCGGACGTCGGGGACGTGTGCGAGGACCTTGAACGACACCGCGACGTCGAAGGTGCCGTCCGCGAACGGCAGGGACAGGGCGCTCGCCTGGACCACGGTGGGGACTCGACCGCGCGCCCTGCGGAGCATTTCGCCCGACAGGTCCACGCCCGCCACCCGGCGGGCCAGGGGCACGAGGCGTTGCAGGATCAGGCCGGTGCCGCAGCCGACCTCGAGCACGTCCGCACCGCGCACCAGGTCCGCGACCGTCTCGACCTCGGACGCGTCCAGGAAGGCGTGGTAGCCGCGGTGGCGCTCCCGCTCGTAGCCCGCGGCCATCGCGTCGTAGTAGGCGCGGTTGTCGAGGCGCGGCATCACGGGGCCCCCCCGCAAGGATAACCCGCTTCCCGGAGCAGGACCCGGTAGAGCCGCGCGTGGGCCTCGGCCATGGCCTCGGGGGTGTGGCGTTGCAGGACGAAGGCGCGACCGGCCTGCCCGAACGCGGCGGCCCGCCCCGGCCCGGACAGGAGGCCCACCAGGGCCCGGGCCAGGGCCTCCGGGTCCATCGGGGGAACGCCCAGCGCGGCGCCGGCCTCGACCAGTTCCTCCATGGCCGTGCCCAGCCCCACGACCGCCGGCAGCCCCGCGGACAGACCCTCCAGCACCACCATGGGGATGTCGGTCTTGGCCTGCGTGGTCTCGGCCGGCAGGACCTGGACGTCCGCGCAGCGCAATAGGTCGTGAAACCGCGGCGTGGAGCCGACGAAGCGCACCTGTCCGCGCGAGGCCGGACCGGCGAGGCCCTGTTGCAGGCCCGCAAGCACCGTCCGCGCCCTGGGGGTCTTGTCCCGGCAGGCGAACACGAAGATTGCGTCGAGGCGCCGCAGGACAGGGTCCACGGCCTCGGCCACCACGCCAGCCGCCGATGAAAACTCGAGGTCGCCGGCGTACAGGACCAGCGGGCGGTCGGGGGGCAGGCCGAGGTCCACCCGCAGCCGGCGGCGCTCCTCCGGGGTGAGAGGGGTCAGGGGGACGATGCCCGGCGGCACGTGGACCACGCGGGCCGCGAGCCCCCGGCGGCGGGCCGCCCGGGTGACGAGGTCCTCCGCGCGGCGCGACCACACGACCACCGTGTCCGCGAACAGCCCGGACGCGAGGGACGCCGGGTCGTCGGGCACGCTCATCACGGTCTGGAGCACGCGCGCGTGGGGGCGGATGCGCCGGAACAGGCAAACCGCGCCCCCGGTCGCCCGGTTGGGCGAGAAGAAGAAGTGGACCAGGGGGGGGAGGTTCGCGCGGGCGAGCCAGGCGAACACGCGAGCCTTGTCCGACCAGGGGACTGTGAACGACGAGGCGCGGCGGTACAGGGCGTACTCGGCCACGCCCGCGAGGCCCAGGGTGTGCCCCCGCGGGGTCAGGATCGCGACCCGGACCCCCTGGAGATGGCGTGCCAGAAGATACGGCAGGGCCTTGCCGGAATCGTCCCAGGGAGGGGCCAGGGGCTTGCTCACGAACAGGACGTCCACCATCATGGCGGCCGCGGGCATCGCCTCGCTCCATGCGGTCCGGTCGCTCGTGCGTTCAGGCCTCGCGGATCCCGATGCCGGCGGCGCGCGCCGCGGCGATGACCCGGGCCACGGCGTCGCGGACCTCGGCGTCCGCGAGCGTGCGGTCCGGGGCCTGGAAGGTCAGCCGGAAGGTCACGCTGCGCTGGCCGGCCGGGAGTGGAGGGCCCCGGTACTCCGTCACGAACTCCACGCCGGCGAGGGTCTCGCCGGCCTGCTCGCGCACGACCGGGAGCAGGTCCCCCGCGCGGGCGTCCTCATCGAGGACGAACGACAGGTCCGCCTGGATCGCGGGGAACCTCGGGACGGGCGTGAAGCAGCGGGTCCTGCGCGGCGACTCGAGGACCCGGTCCAGGTCCACCTCCGTGACGACCGCGGCCCCCGGGCAACCCAGGGTCCCCATGACCGCGGGATGGACACCGGCCAGCACGCCGACCTCCATGCCCGACGCGGTCACCGCCACGACCCGCTTGGGGTGGGCCCACGGCGGCACGGACGAAGGCGGGGCATCGGCCGAGACCCCGGACAGGTCCAGGCGGTCGAGCAGGAACGCGACGATGCCCTTGCCCCTCCGGAACAGGGCGTTCGACGCATCGAGCGACGCGGCGGTCCGCTCGTAGAGGAGCCAGGCGGCGTGGCGCGGCTGAGACGGCAGGCCGTCTGGCCCGGGGTCGGGCCGGAAGACCCTCCCCACCTCAAACAGTCCGAACGACGACAATTGCGTCGCGTTACGTTCGAGCGCACCCAGCAGGTTGTGCGCGATCTCGGTCCGCAGGCGCTGGTGGTCCGCGGACAGGGTGTTGCGCAGGCGGATCGAAGGGCCGGGGTCCAGGCGCAGGCGCGCAAGCAGAGACTCGCTCGGGAAGGAATACGTCATCACCTCGTCGAGCCCGCACGCGAACGCGAGCAGGTGGCGCACCTGCCGGACCAGGGCACGCATCGGGTCGCGAGGCACAAGGCCCTCGACCACAGGGGGTGCCACGGGAGGGATCCGGTCGTACCCCACGACCCGACCGACCTCCTCGATGAGGTCCTCCGGGATCGAGACGTCACGCGTGGCACGGTGCGAGGGGACCCGCACGTCCAGCACGCCCTCGGGCGCCCGCTCGATGGCGAACCCCAGGGAACCGAGGATCGCCGTGGTCCGCTCCCCGGAGACCTCGACGCCCAGACGCCGAGACACGGCCCCGGGGTCCAGGCGAATGCGCGGGAGGTCGCGCGGGAAGGCGGCGGCGTCCGCGACGCGGGTCGAGGGGGCGGCACCGGGCGACACGTCCGGAAGCATCCGCGTGAACAGGGCCATGGCCGTAAGCGGCAGTCGCGGGTCGAGGCTCTTCTCGAAGCGGGCCGAGGACTCGGTCCTGATCCCGTGCCGGACCGAGGTTTTGCGGATACGCCCCGGGTGGAAGGTCGCGCACTCGAGGACCACGTCCGTGGTGTCGTCCGCGATCCCGGAGTCCTCGCCGCCCATGACCCCGGCCAGCGCGATGCCGCGCTCGGCGTCCGCGATCAAGAGGTCCTCCTGGCACAGGGAGTGGTCCTGCCCGTCCAGGGTGCGGAAGGGCTCGCCAGGCAGGGCGCGACGGACGCGGATCTCGTCCCCGCGGATCTGGCGGCGGTCGAAGGCGTGAACCGGTTCACCCACCGCGAGCATCACGTAGTTCGTCAGGTCCACGACGTTGCTGATGGGCCGCATCCCGCACAGGCGCAGGCGGCGGGCGACCCAGAAGGGCGAGGGAACGACGCGGACCCCCACGTACGCCATGGCCATGTAGCGCGGGCAGTCCTCGGGGTCGTCCACCACGACCCGCAAGGGTGGTCCCCGGCCTTCCGGGAAGGACTCCGGCGGGTCCCGCAGCGCCCTCCCCGTCATGGCCGCGACCTCGCGGGCGATCCCCCAGTGTCCCCACAGGTCCGGCCGGTGCGTGATCGCCTTGTTGTCCACCTCGAAGACCACGTCCTCGATGGGGACCGCGTCAGGCAACGGCACGCCCACGGGCGTTTCCGGAGGGAGGATCAGAACACCGGAATGGTCGTCCGACAGCCCCATCTCGGCCTCGGACAGGACCACGGCCTCGCTCGCGACCCCGCGCATCTCGCGGGCCTGGACCGTCACCCCGCCCGGGAGTCGCGCGCCGGGCAGGGCCACGGGCACGATGACTCCTGTGCCTAGGTTGGGCGCTCCCGACACGCAGCGGACCTCGTGGCCTCCCAGGTCCAGGGCCACGACGCACCAGCGAGGCTCGGCAGGATGGGGTTCGAGCGACGCGACGCGGGCCGTGCGGACGTCATCCAGCCCCTCGCCCACCCGCTCGACGCCCTCGAGTTCCGCCACGGTCAGGGTGAACCGGTCCGCAACCGCCAGGGGGTCCAGGCCATCGAGGTCCGCAAAGTCCTTGAGCCAGTTCCAGGTGAACGTCATGTCGTCCCGCCGTTCGAGCCAACCGCACAGTCGTGCCAGTGGCTACGCGCCCGCAACGCGGGCGCCGTGGGGGGTGAAATGGCACGAGAGTGCGGATGCACTCGAAGTGCCATGGAGGGGGGCGTGCGACGCCCCCCTACAACGGGGTCCGAACTCTTTGAAACCACCTCGGACGGGCGAATTCCCGGTGGAAATCCGTTCCGGATCCCGGCGGACAACTTCAGGACGGCCTCAACCGACATCGCGGATTGCTCCTTCAGAACTGCCGTGTGAACCGCAAGTCCCCGGACATCAGCCACCGGATGTCGTCAATCCCGTAGCGCAGGAGTGCCAGGCGCGACAGCCCCACCCCGAACGCCCACCCCTCCCACTCCGACGGGTCCAGCCCCCCGGCCCGGATCACGTTGGGATGAACCAGCCCGCAGCCCAAAAACTCGACCCACCCCGACTGCTTGCACATGGGGCACCCGCGCCCGCCGCACACCAGGCAGCGCACGTCGAGTTCGAAGCCGGGCTCGACGAACGGGAAGTAGCCGGGACGCAGTCGGACCTCGACGCGGCGGCCGAACACCCCCTCCAGCATGGTCATCATGGCGGACAGGAGGTTCGCGACGGAGACCGAGCGGTCAATCATGAGGCCTTCGACCTGGTGGAACGTGTGCTCGTGCGAGGCGTCGGTGGCCTCGAAGCGATAGACGCGGCCCGGGAACACCGCGCGAAACGGCTTCGGCAGGGTCCGCATCGCGCGGATCTGCCCCGCCGAGGTGTGTGTCCGCAGGAGATGCCCGTCTTCCAGGTAGAAGGTGTCCTGCATGTCGCGGGCCGGGTGGTCCGCGGGGATGTTCAGGGCCTCGAAGTTGTGGAACTCGTCTTCCACCTCGTAGAAGTCCAGGACGTGATATCCCATCCGCTCGAACAGGTCCTCCACGTCCTCGAGGACCTGCGTGAGGGGGTGCAGGTGCCCACACGGGATGGGGAGCCCGGGGAGCGTCGGGTCCACGCGGTCCTCGCGAACCCGGACCTCCACCTCGGCCCGCGAGACCTCGTCGCGACGCCGGGCCAGGGCCTCCTCGATCTCGCGCTTGAGGCGGTTGAGTGCCTGCCCGCGCTCGCGGCGCTCGGCCGGGTCCAGGGCGCCAAGCCCTTTCAGCGCCGTGGTGATGCGACCCTTCTTGCCGAGCCACGTCACCTCGACCTCGCGCAGGGCCGCGCTCGTGGTCGCGGCCTCGACCTGCGCGCGCGCCTCCCGTCCGAGTTCCTCCATGTCGCCTTCCTCGTGCGCCGCGCCCTCGCGGTGGCGGTCCTTCTATCACGGAGGTGGTCTTCTGTCGAGGCGTGAAGGAGAGGACATTCCCCACTCGCTCGTGACCGATCAGTGAGAGCCCATCTTTTCTTTGGGTTGTCTCGAACCACCCCTGCGTTTGAAACACGGGACTCCTTGCCGTGCAAGTCCTTGATGTCGCCCACGCCCACGCCCACCGTGGGGAAGGTCCACATTTCCTC
>FWPU01001463.1_pt1 | contig 70415 bp, 47 predicted proteins | sample 2228361 | NCBI WGS metagenome assembly FWPU01 (sample SAMEA103939777, study PRJEB20133) | metagenome
GGCCCGCCGGGCTCGTGGTGGTTTCGTGTTGCCTGCGAACGGCCCCCGCCACCGCGCCGGTTAGACCATTTTTCAGGGCAGACGCCTGACGTTTGACATTTCACGTTTCACATTTGACTCACGCCCCAACCGTCACCGGTTCGAGCGGTGTTTTGGCGTTCGGGGCCTGGCGCAGGTCGCGGAAGCCGACGACCTTTACCGGCGCGGCCCAGCGCACGGCATTGGCCAGCACCAGCCGTACCTCCGGCTGGTAATAGATCGGAAAGGTCTCGTGGCCGGGCGAGAAGTAGAAGACCTTGCCCCGGCCGCGGTAGAACGCGCAGCCGCTGCGGAAGACCTCGCCGCCCGGGTACCACGAGATGAAGATCAGCTCGTCCGGCTGCGGGATATCGAAGAACTCGCCGTACATCTCGGTGTGCGGGATCTCGAAGTATGGCCCCAGCCCCTCGACGATCGGATGGCCGGGCGCCGTGACCCACACGCGCTCCTTCTCACCGATCTCGCGCCAGATGAGAGAGCAGTTGGTGCCCATCAGCCGTCTGAAGATCTTCGAGAAGTGGCCGGAATGGAGCACGATCAGCCCCATTCCGTCGAGCACGCGGGCCTGAACCCGATCTACGAGCTCGTCGGGCACGTCGCGATGCGCCATGTGCCCCCACCAGATCAGCACATCGGTGGTGTGGAGCACGTCATCGGGCAAGCCGTTGGCGGGGTCATCCAGGGTAGCCGTGCGCACCTCGAAATCGCTGTGCGCCTTCAACCCCTCGGCAATCGCGCCGTGGATCCCCTGCGGATAGACCGCGGCGATTTCGGGGCTGCGCTTTTCGTGGCGCCCCTCGTTCCAGACGGTAACACGGATTGGGTTGGACATAAATGGCTCCTTGACGAGAATGAAATATCAAACGTCACACCTCAAACATCAAACGTGAAGATGGATGGTTGGTGCATGGGTGCTGCCGAAATACCTGGCGGAGCGCCGCGGCGGCCGGCTTCGGCTCGCCTTCGAAATCCACGATGGCCGTATTCGCCGTACACGGGAAGCTATCATGTCCCATCCAGACCAGAAACCCGCCGCAGCGCGGGAAGCGGTCCTTGCAGGCGGACGCCGCGATGGTCAGCGCCGCGGCCTGGCGTGCCTGGCTCCAGGCAACATACTCGGCCAGATCGGCCGGCTCCCGGCCATGCTCCTCGACGAAGACCGACCACTCGATCCACCAGCTGGTGCGTCGCCAGAGCGGATTATCGGTCGAGCCGGGCAGTGCAGGAAGGTCGCCTCGATAGCGTTCGATGATTTCGACCGGGCTGGCGCTGGGCGCGCCCGTCTCCGAGCGGAAGAGCGCGTCGTCCGCCGCCCAATACGCCCTCCATTCGTCCAGCGAGCCGGGCATGCTCCAGGGGCCGTGAACATCCCAGTGCAGCCCCCGGCCGAAGTCGGCAGCGCGGGCTTCGAAGCGCGGGCCGGAGGAGGAAGTCGGCAGGAAGCGCCGGCCGGGATCCAGCTCGGCCACGACCTGGCTCAGGCGAGCGATCAGCGGATGGGTGGCGTCCACCGGTTTGCCGCTGCCCATCTTGTTGCCTTTGAGGTCCCCCTGCAGCTCGTTCCCACCGCACCAGAGCAGGAGGCAGGCATGGTGCTGCCGCCGCTCGATGTACGACGCCGCGATCCCGGCCATGGCCGAGATGCTCTGCTCGTCCTCAGGCGGCCAGTTGTCCACGCCCGACGACGACAGCGGAAACTCCTGCCACACCAGCAGCCCCAGCTCGTCGCAGATGTTGTAGAAGCATTCCTTCTCCAGGAACGCGCCGCCCCACACGCGCAGCAGGTTGCACCCCAGGTCGCGGTACAGCTCCAGTCGTTTGCGGTACTCGGCTTCGGGCACGTCCGCGAAGTTGGGCCGGATGGGCGTCCAGTTCACACCCTGCAGGAAGATCGGCTGGCCGTTCACGACGCAGAGCCACGGATCGGCCCTGGCCGGTGCGGCCGCACACGGTCGCCACTCGACCCGTTTGAAACCCACGCGGCGGCTCTCTTCGTCGTGCACGCGACCATCCGGCCCGATCAGCCGGCAGCGGACATGGTAGAGCGGCTGGTCGCCCAGGCCGTTCGGCTGCCAGAGCGCCACCGGCAGGTCAGCGAGGCAGAGATCGAATGGCACAACCTCCGCCGCGGGTGAGTCGAAGAGCGGGCTGTCCTGATCGGCGAGCATGCCGTGCGCTGATTCGACCGTCACCGTGAGCCGGCAGCCTGCTGCGTCGCGCGCCGCGCCGATCACTCGCACGGTGCCTCGTCCCGTCGCCGCGTCTACGGCGGTGATGCAGCGGAGAGACGTGAACGCCGGGCCGTCGCTGACCTCCAGCGTGATCGCGTCCCAGATGCCGATCTGCACCAGCCGGGAGGTCCAGTCCCAGGTATAGTTGAAGCGCGGCTTCCATTCGGTCAGGCGCGACGTGAAGCCGAACTGACCCAACCAGCGCGGCGGCAGATCGAAGATGATCTGCAACAGATTGGCGCGGCGCGGCCGAAGATGCGGCGTGAGATCGAACGTGTGCGGCACGAAACTCCCGCGGAAGGTGCCCACTTCCCGGCCGTTCAGGGTGACCCAGCCGCTGTAGTCCAGGCCGTCACAACGCAGCAGGCAACGCGTTCCCCGGCGCAACCAGCGGCCGGACAGGCTGGTCTGATAAATCCAGTGACGGTTTTCGACCCACTCGCATTGACGGGCATTCAGGCCCACGTTCCAGTCGGGCAGGATGCCGCGGCGGCGCAGGGCCTCCTGAACGGAGCCCGGCACTGGCGCCGGAATGGCTGGAACATCGCTGAAGCGAGAGGCCGTGATATCGGCCAGCTTGCCGAGGCGCCACTGTTCGGGCACATAACCGGCAAGCTGCCAGGAGAGTTCGGAGAGATCGTAGCGGATTTTCACCGGAAAGGGCGACCTCGTTGCAGGGTGTTTGCGGTTCAACCGGCGTAACGCCGGCCTTCGTCCAACATGGCCAGGTAATTGTCCAGCGGAATGTAATTCGCCACGCTGTTGCCGGTGCCCAGGCAATAGCCACCGCCTGGCAGGCACGCGTCGAGCGTCTCGCGCACGCGACGGCGCACGGCCGCCTCGTCGGCCCGACAGAGAAAATCTACGTCAATGCCGCCGAGCAATGCGATGCGGTCGCCGTACCTTTGTTTGGCCTCGATCACCGTCTCGATGGTGTCCTCGAACGAATGACGGGCGTCAATGCGCACGTCGTCAATCAGATCGGCCATGATCGCGGTCAGCTTGCCGCACGAGTGCAGCAGATAGGGCCGGCCGGCCGCGTGTGCATACGCAGCCATCAGTTGGTGGCCAGGCAGCACGAAGGCGCGCAAGTCCTGCGGGCTGATCAACGTGCCGGTCTTGAAGCCCATGTCGTCGCTGCCCCACACGATCTTCACCCGGCTGAACTCCAGAATGCGCTGGACGATCACCTCATACATCTCGATCAACTTCTGGCTGATGGCCGCGACCAGGTCGCGCTGGTCGTACAGCGCGTAGCACAGCGTCTCATAGCCCATCAGCCAGGTCAGGTATTCGGCAAAGTGGGCGAAGCCGCCGGAGCCGATGATGCACATATCATCAGGCAAATGGCGTTCGTACCACTCCAGTGCGCGCGTGGTGGCCTTGTGCGGATCGGGCCAGGGGTAAGACTCAAATTCTGTCCAATTGGTGATGGGACCGCGGTGCTCTTCCATGTAGGCGCGGCCGGCAGCACGAGGCAACGCAGCCGTGTCCTCGATCTGGCTGCGATGCAGCGGCATCTCCAGGTTCTCGACACCACAGCGTACATAATCGTAGCCCAGAAAGCGCTGGATGGCGATCTGACGTTTGAGGTCGAAATACGGGTCAGCCGGATCGAGATCGGCGAGCAGGTCGTAGCGCCGACAAATCGCCTCCTGCACCTCGGCATCGAGGAAGAGCTCGATGTTGTGCACGCGGCGGGGCGTACCCTCGCGGCGGATGCAGCGCACCAGGGCTTCCCAGTCGGGCGCGACCGGTCGGATGAAAGGAGTTGCTGGCATGGGGAAGGTCCTCTGGCGGACTAGAGCCGGATGCCGATCAATGCGCTGGCAGTGAGCCGGGACACCATCTCCTTCAGAGTCATGGCGGCGATGTGATCGGCTCGCCAGACGGCCAGCGGCACGCCCTGATTCAGCGCGGCCATGCAGACTTCGCTGGCATACGGCACAACGCCGACGATCTCGCAGCCAAGCTGCGTCCGAATCTCGCGCAGGTTGGCACCGGTCGTCATGCCAGAGCGATTGGAGATCACCGCGCTGACCAGGTTGCCGCTGATCCCCCAGGAGCGCAGGAGATCGAGCGCCACCTTCGCAGCCTGAACGCCGGTCGGATCGGGCTCCAGGATGACGGAGACCAGATCGCAGGCGCGCAGCGCCACTTCGGTGGCCGGCGAGACACCTGTCGGCAAGTCGAGGATCACGTATTCCGTCATGGTGACGAGCTGGTTGAGGACTGCTCTCACTACCTCCGGGTTCAGCTCGTGAAACTCAGGCGGTTGTTGCGGGCCGAAGAGGATCTTGACGCCGAAGCTTGAATTGAACAGATGTGCATTGGTGGACCGCTCGTCAACCTGCGCTGGAGTCAATCCCATGAGTTGGGCCAGAGTCTCGCTAGGCGTCCATTTCAACTGGGCGCTTAACGTGCCGTAGGAGCCACGCAGCTCGACCAGGGCGACGGTCTTCTTTTGCTGTGCCAACAGAGCCGCCACGTTCAGCGCGATCGTCGTTGTGCCGACCCCGCCTTTCGCGCCGTAGAAGCCGTACATTTTGCCCGTCGGCGTCGACGCGACGACCACCGGGGGTCGCTGCGTGCGGCTGAGCAACGCGGCCACGCGCGCGGACAATTCGTCCAGGTTGACCGGTTTGGGCACGTAGTCGTCGGCGCCTGCGCGCAGCCCCTTGACGCGGTCGGACACCTGCCCCAGCGCGCTGAGGATGATGATCGGCAGGTTTGCCGTGTCGGGCCGGCTGCGCAGTTCGCTGCACACCTCGAAGCCGTCCATGCCCGGCATCATGACGTCCAGAATGACGACATCTGGCTTCTCGCGTCGTGCGAGCTCCAGCCCCTCCAGGCCATTCTTGGCCGTCAGGATCTGATAGCCCTCTGCTTGCAGGGCAAAGGCGAGCAGACGCACGATGTCGGGCTCATCGTCTACGATCAGGATACGGGCCCGCGATTCGGTTTCGGTCTTGCCTCGTGTCGGTCTCAGCTCAGCCATCGTACCTCCTTCTCCGAAGCACGTGCTGGCGTTGCGTTGCTGTGTTCATCTCTGGCTACGACCGCAGAGTCGGCGCCGGACGATGCTGCAGGGACGAGAAAGTAAAAGGTGCTGCCCTCGCCGAGTTTACTTTCGACGCCCATGATGCCGCCATGTGCCTCGACGATTTGCTTTGAAATGTAGAGCCCCAGCCCCACCCCACCGGTGGTGCGCGTCAGCGGCTTCTCGGCCTGGAAGAACTTGTTGAAAAGCAGCGGGAGGTCTTCGCGGGCGATGCCCGGGCCATGATCCCGGACCTCGATGCGCACCATGTGGTTTTCCGGCCGGGCATAGACCTCGACCGCTTGTTGGAGCGCGGAGAACTTGATCGCGTTGCCGATCAGGTTGATCAATACCTGGCGAATGCGGGTGCGATCGGCCACGATGCACAGAGGGCCGGTGTCGGTGACGATCTCATGCGTCAGGACGATCTGCTTTTCGCTTGCCAGGCCGCGCAACATGTCGAATGTCTCCGCGATCAGGTCGGCAACATCCACAGTGCCCAGTACCAGCCTGGCCCGGCCCGATTCCAGGCGCGAGATGTCCAACAGGTCGTTGACCAATGCCATCAGGCGCTGGGCATTTTGGGCCGCGGTCATCAGAAACTCCTGGCGCGTTTCCTCATGCTGTACCTTGCCACTGCGCAGCAGTTCCAGGAACCCCTGGAGGGCAAACAACGGCGTTCGCAACTCGTGTGAGACGGTCGCGATGAAGTCATCCTTCATCTGCGCCAGGCGCTGCTCTGCCTCCTCGCTGCGCTTTTTCTGAATGGCCGCGCCCAGGATGCCGGCGGCGGCTGTGATTCCGTCGAGCTCGACTTCAAACCATTCACGGGGAGTCGCGCAATCTTCCAGGCCCAGGAAGCCCCACCATTCCTGGCCGACCATGATCGGGGCGAGTGCGATCGAGAGCACACCGAATTCAGAGAGGAATGCCTGTTCCGCCGCGCCGAGGTCGCCTATTTTCCCGTAGATCGGCCGACCGCTGCCCAGAGTACGCTCCCAGTGTGCCAGGCCTGTAGCCAGTAGATTTACCGTGTTCCACGCCGCTCCGGCCACCAGGCCGGGGGCTACCCATTCGTGCAGGCGTGCGACGCTGAGCGCGCCATCTTCGGCCCATTGGTTTTCGGCGATATAGACCCGGCTCACACCGGTGGCCAGGCCCAGTTCTCGCAGGACAACCGCGATGTGTTGTTCCAGGTCGGATGTTTTCAGGAACTGCTCTGCCGCATGGCTGACGGTGCGCAGAATGGCATCACGACGCTGGAGCGCCTCCTCGACGCGCTTGCGCTCGATGGCATAAAGCAGGCTGCGCACGAGCAAATTGCGATCTACCTGGCCTTTGACCAGGTAATCCTGCGCGCCTTCGCGCACGGCCCGAATCGCAACGACTTCGTCGTCATAGCCGGAGAGCACGATGATGGGGATGTGCGGCGCACAGTGGTGCACGCGGACGAACGTGTTCAGCCCGCTGCTATCGGGCAGCGAGAGGTCAAGCAGGATGGCCTGAATGCCTGCGCCCTTCAGTCGTTCCAGTGCTGCCGTCAGACGTTCGGCGCGCTCCAGCTCGAATTGAAAGCCGCGCGCACGGGCCAAGAGTTCGCGGATCAGACGGGCATCGCCGGGGTTGTCCTCGACCAGCAAGACCCTGATCGGCTCTGGTTGTTGGTCCGTCGCAGCGAAAGGTTGGTTCATGAATCGGTACCCTTACTCGGCAGGAGGCAGCTCCACCAGGGTCATCCAGAAATGTTCGATCGCGCGCACCACTGCCACAAACTGGTCAAGATCTACCGGTTTCGCGATGTAACAATTCGCGTGCAGATCGTAGCTCCGCGCGATGTCCCTGGTGGTCCGCGATGTGGTCAGGATCACCACGGGAATGCGCCGTAGTCGGTCATCTGTTTTGATTTCGGCCAGCACCTCGCTGCCGCTCTTGCGCGGCAAATTGAGATCGAGCAAGATCAGGTCGGGCCGCGGCGCCCGATTGTGCTGGCCTTCTTGATGGAGAAAACTCATGGCCTCTACGCCATCACCGACCACGGTCAAATTGGCCGGTCGCCTGGAGCTTCTCAGCGCTTCGCGCGTCAGACGGACATCGCCCGGGTTGTCCTCCACCAACAGGACCTCAAGCGGGCGACGTGGCGGTTGGGCGATCATGATCAGACCTCAGCTCATGATGTGAAACGGTTTGCCGGCCGACGGAGGAGACGATCGCAACGAAGACACGACTTAGCTGTCTCCCGGTCGCCACACGGAGCGGAGGGCTTCGCTGTCCCAACGGTTAAGACGCAGAAACGCCGCAAAGTTACGCATTCCGCCGACTGACACTCTCGATGCACAATGGACATTTCTCTCCGCGCCGCTACATTATAACACACAAATCGCCAAAAGGGTCATAATCACGGCAATGGGATTGCGGGTACCGCTACCGGGAACTCCAGATGTCCATCTGGGTACTTTCCAGCCTGGCTGGGGAGCGGCATGAGGCGGGCCGGGGTAAGTGATGGCCCGCGGCAGGATGGCGTTGCTGGGGGTGGCGAGGGGGCTGCGCGTGGGGCAGCTCTGGCATGAGCGGGCCGGCGGGCGAAGGCCATGAATCAACGCTGGGCGCGGCCAACCGGACGCGGCTGGGGGGTGATTTGGCTTTTGTACCTCTGAATGATATAATCGTACCAGGAATGTCCATGCGTTGGACATTTTTACTTTGCTCAGGAGCGTATCGCGCGTGGTTAGCCCGCTCAATTGGCTGCTTGGCCTGTTTTCTCTCGACATCGGTATTGACCTGGGGACGGCGAATACCCTGGTCAATGTGCGGAATCGCGGCATCGTCATCAATGAGCCGTCTGTGGTGGCTATTGAAAAGAAGTCCAAGAAGGTATTGGCCATCGGCGCGGAGGCCAAAGAGATGGTCGGTCGCACGCCGGGCAACATCGTGGCCGTGCGGCCGCTGCGCGATGGCGTGATCTCGGATTTCGACGTCACGGAACAGATGCTCCACTATTTCATCCACAAAGTGCACGATCGCATGGTGCTGCGCATCCCGCGGCCGCGAGTGGTGGTGGGCATTCCGAGCGGCGTCACCGAGGTGGAGAAGCGCGCCGTATACGATGCGACGATCAGCGCAGGCGCGCGCGAGGCCTATCTGATCGAAGAGCCGATGGCAGCCGCGATCGGCGCCGGCCTGCCCGTGGCCGAGGCACAGGGCAGCATGATCGTGGACATCGGCGGCGGCACGACCGAGGTGGCAGTCATTTCGTTGGGCGGCATTGTGGTGGCGCGTTCGATTCGGGTGGCCGGCGATGAGATGGACGAAGATATCATCAACTACGCCCGCCAGAAGTACAATCTGCTCATCGGCGAGCAGATGGCAGAAACGGTCAAGATCGAAGCCGGATCAGCCTATCCGCTCGAACAGGAGCTGATGGTGACGTTGCGCGGCCGCAATCTGATCACCGGCCTGCCGGAGGCGATTGAGGTCAGCAGCGTCGAGCTACGCGAGGCGTTGCGCAATTCGGTCGGGGTCATCGTGGACACCGTGCGTCAGGCCATAGATGAAACGCCGCCCGAATTGATCTCCGACCTCATGCAACATGGCATCGCGCTGGCCGGCGGCGGCGCGCTGCTCAAGGGCCTGGCCCAGCGCCTGTCGGAAGAGACCAAGATGCGCGTGTACGTGGCCGATGATCCGCTGAGCTGCGTGGCGCGCGGGGCCGGCAAAGTGCTGGAAAACTTCGACATCTTGCAGGCCACGCTGGCCAGCATGCAGCGCGGCAGCACACTGCACTGAGCCGGTCACACCAGGAGTGACAGATCGCAAAGTGCATGCCGAGGCGCAGAACCATCGAGATCAGGCCGGGCGTCCTGGCGTTCCCGCGTGAGCCAGAATGTGGTTCGCCGTGTGCTCGGAATGCAGAGTGAGATAGGCGCCAGTCGCGAGACGGTTTCGGAGCGGTCTCCCGGCTGGCGCTCGCTTCGTTGATCATGAGTGACGTTTCCAGTCGTACGGTTTTGTTCTTCGTGCTGGCGGTCGTTTGCATGGTGCTGCTCATTCTTTCGTCTTCGAACCGTCTCGAACCGGTGGAAGGCGTCATCATGCAGGCCGGCCGGCCGTTTTTGCTTACTTTCAGCGGCATCGGCCGTCAGATCACCAATGTCGTCAACACGGCCCGCGATCTGGCAACGTTGCGCACGCGCAACAATCAGCTGCAGACGATCGTGGACACGCTGACGATTGACAACCTTCGCTTGAAAGAGATCGAGGCCGAGAACGAGCGCTTGCGGAGCCTGCTCCGTTTCGCGCAGCTCAACCCGAACTACGACTTTCGCGGCGGCCAGGTGATCGCGCGCGTCATCAGCAAGAATCCTAGCAACTACCTGGCCTCGATCGCCATTGACCTGGGCGCCGAGCACGGCATCCGGCCGGGCATGCCGGTCGTCACCGAACGTGGCCTCGTCGGTCGCATTCACAAAGTCGGCCCCATGTCCTCGACGGTCCTGCTCATCACCGATCCCAGCAGTGGCGTTCCGGCGCTCATCCAGCGCAACCGCCTAGTCGGCGTGGTCTCCGGCCGGGCCGGCGCGGCCCCGATCATGGAGTACATCCCGCAAGATGCCGAGATCACGGTCGGCGACCTGGTCATCACGTCGGGCCTAGGCGGTGAATTCCCGAAGAACCTCGTGATCGGCCAGGTGGTCGAGGTGCGTCAGCACGATTACGAGATCTTCCAGCAAGCGGTCATCCGTCCCACCGTCAACTTCGACCGCCTGGAGTTCGTGCTGGTCATCACTAACTTCCGGCCTTTGCCCGGGCCGCCGGATGAGCCCGACAGCGTGGGGTGAGCCGTCATGACGCAGCGCCTGGGGAGACGGTTCCGGTTGAATCATCGCGACCTGTCCGGTGTCTACCTGGCTGCCGGCGTGTTGGTGCTTGCCGTGCTCCTGCAGGCCACGGTCCTCACGCGGTTGCGCCTGGTCGGCAACGCGGCCAACCTGGTGCTCGTGGTCGTCGTGTGCTGGAACCTGATCCGCGGCCAGACCGAGGGGATTTTGTGGGGCTTTGCGGCCGGTTTGGGGCTTGACCTGGCGGCCGGACTGCCCCTGGGCACGTCATCTCTTGCATTGATGATCACCTGCCCGTTGGCCGTCTTGGGCAAGAACAGCGTCTTTCCCGGCAGTTTGACCCTGCCTGTGCTTCTGGTGCTGCTGGCGACGCCCGTGTTCGGCTGGACTGTCCTGCTGACGAAGACCCTGCTCGGTCTGCCCGTGGACTGGCTGGCGACCACGCTGTACGTCATTGGGCCGGAAGCCGCGCTGAATATGGCGTTGACACCGCTGGTCTACCCGCTGTTGCGGTGGCTGGCGCGGTGGGTGCAACCGGGACAGATGGGATGGTGAGGCGATGAAGGCGAGCACCGAGCGGGCAGACGTGCGCTTGCTGGTCTGGCGCGGCGTGGTGATTTTCATCAGCCTGGTGATGATCGCGCGGTTATGGCAGCTGCAGATGGTCGAGGGCGAAACCTATCGCATCCGGGCCGACCGCAACCGTTTTCGCCAGGTGGATATTCCGGCGCCGCGCGGGGTGATCTACGATCGCAACGGCGAGATCCTGGCGCGCAACCGCCCCAGCTTCAGCGTGGCGGTGGTGCCGGCCGATTTGCCGAAGACACGTGCCGGGGAGCCGGATGCGGATGCCGAGCGCGCGGTGCTCGACCGATTGCTGGCGCTGCTGGCTCAGGAGCCACCGCCGCTGCGGCCCAGCCCGACGCCGACCGCATCGCCCACGCCCGCGGCCGGGATCGCCGGTCGCATGCAGCCTACCGCCGCGATCACTACCGCCCTGCAGATCCAGGAGCGGCAGCCGTGGGTGATGCCGCGTGCCGATATCGAAAAGGCCATCCGGGAAGGCCGGCTGGGCGGCGCTTACCGGCCGATTGAAATCGCGCGTCACATCAACGAGGCGACTGCGTTCCTGGTGGCGCAGGATGCCGTCAATCTGCCAGGCGTCATCCTGCAGCTCAACCCGATCCGCGACTATCCCAGCGGCAGCCTGACCTCCCATCTGATCGGCTACATGGGTCACATCCCGGAGAACGCGGTGGCGGAATATCGGGCCAAAGGCTACGCGGCCAATGAGCAGGTGGGCCTGACCGGCCTCGAAGCCACCTATGAACACGAGCTGCGGGGCAAACGCGGCCGCCAGACGATCGAGGTGAACGTCAACGGCCGGCGCATCCGCACCGTCGGCCAGGAAGAGCCGGCCGTGCCGGGCCACAACCTCGTGCTCACCCTCGACTTGAACCTGCAGCGCGTGGCCACGGCCGCCCTGCAGGAAGTGCTCGACAAGTCGAGCGGATTCACCAAGGCCACCCAGGGCGTCGTCATCGCGCTCGATCCGCGCAACGGCAAAGTGCTGGTGATGGTGAGCCTGCCCGGCTACGACAACAATCTGTTTGCCAAAGGCGTCACGGCCGAAGCGTGGCAGGTATTGCTCGATGATCCGGACCTGCCCATGTTCGACCACGCCATCGGCGGGCAGTATCCGCCCGGTTCGATCTTCAAGCCGATCGTGGCCGCTGCCGGCCTGCAGGAGGGGATCATTAATTCCCGTACCCTGTTGGGTGACGGCTGGGATGGTGCCAACGATGGCATCATCTGGCTGCCGAATCAGTACGTGCCGTGGGATCGCAGCAAAGATCAGCCGTTCTACTCGTGGAACCACAAACACGGATTCGGCTGGGGCAAGATCGGCGTGCGCGAAGCGCTGGCCGTGTCGGACGACATCTACTTCTATCAGCTCGGCGGCGGCTACCTGGACATCTTCCGCGGGCTTGGTGTGGACACGATCGGCTACTATGCCAGGGAATTCGGCCTGGGCGAAGTCACCGGCATTGATCTGCCGGGCGAGGGCCGCGGCCTGGTGCCCGATGGGAAATGGAAGCGCCTGAACTATGCTGAACCCTGGCTCACGGGCGATACCTACAACATGAGCATCGGTCAGGGCTTCATCCTGGCCACGCCGATCCAGATGGCTACTGCCACCGCGGTGATCGCCAATCGCGGCCTGCTTTACCGGCCGCAGCTGGTGGACTATATCACCGACGCCGAAGGTCGTGTGGTGCGCTCTTTCCAGCCCGACCTGCGCCGCGAGGTGGCCGTAGACCCGGCGCATCTGGATACCGTGCGGGAGGGGATGTATGGCGCGGTGAACTGGCCGCAAGGCACCGCAGCCAATGCGCGCATCCCGGGCATCGCGGTGGCCGGCAAGACCGGCACTGCCGAGTACTTCCGGGATTGGGACAAGGACAATCATGCCGATCGCGATGCCAAAGGCAACCTGCCAACCCATGCCTGGTTCACGGCCTTTGCGCCCTACCAGGACCCGGAGATCGTGGTCGTGGTCTTCGTCGCCAATGGCGGCGAAGGCTCCTCGGCGGCGGCGCCGGTAGCCGCCAGGGTGCTGCGCGCGTACTTCGAGGTGGACGCGGTTGTGCCGCCCACGACTGCGCCCGTGAGCACGCCTGTCCCGCAGCCTCAGGCCGGAGGTTAAGACGAGCCATGCGACGCGCGATTTGGCGGAGGTTTGACTGGATATTGTTCGCGCTGACGATCGTGCTTTGCGCCTACGGCGTGCTGATGATCGCCAGCGCTCTGGCCGGCAATGAGGTGCTGGCATCGTGGCCTTTGCGCCAGGCCGGATTCGTGGTGATCGGGTTGGGCCTGCTTTTTCTCCTGGCCGCTGTGGACTACCGGGTGTTACCCGCCATCACCTATCCGCTCTACGTGGTGTTGCTGGGCATCCTCGGCGTGATCCTGGTCATCGGGACGATCGCGGGCGGCGCGCAGCGCTGGCTGACCGTGGGGGACTTCCTGCTCCAGCCGTCCGAGTTGATCAAGCTCGGTGTGATCCTGGTGCTGGCCCATTATCTCGCCGCGCGCGAGGCGAAGATGGAGAGCTTCCTGACGCCGCTGTTGGGCATCCTGCTATTGGCGCCTGCGGTCGTCCTCATTTTCCTGCAGCCCAACCTGGGCACGGCGCTCGTGCTGATCGTGATCGCCGCGGCCATGTTCTTTGTCGCCGGCCTGCGCTGGCGTCACATACTGATGTTCGTCGGCCTGGGCAGCGCGGCCGCGGTGGCGGCCTGGGAGCTCGTGCTGCTCGACTACATGCGCGACCGCATCTGGATGTTTCTCGATCCGGCCGGCGCGCCCGCGGCCGACCGCTACAACGTGGACCAGGCGATCATCAGCATCGGATCGGGAGGGTGGCTGGGCCGCGGCCTCTTTCGCGGTTCCCAGAGCCAGCTCCATTTCCTGCGCATTCGCCATACCGACTTCATTTTTGCGGTGACGGCCGAGGAGCTGGGCTTTGTCGGCGCGGTGATCCTGATCCTGCTGTTGATGGTTTTGCTGCTGCGCCTGCTGCGCATCGCCAGCATCGCGCGCGACACCTATGGCCGGCTGATCGTCAGCGGTGTGGCGGCGATGATCATGTTTCAGATGACGGTGAACATCGGCATGAACCTGCGCCTGTTGCCCGTGACCGGCCTTCCGCTGCCGTTCATCAGTTACGGCGGCAGCGCCCTGTGGACGATGTTGATCGGCATCGGCCTGGCCGAGAGCGTGGCGATGCGCTATCGCAAGATCGAATTCGAGTAAGTGGCCGATCCGCACACAACCGATTTGACAAGGAATCCGATAGATGACACAAGCTCGACCTGTTCGGGTGCGCATGGCGCCCAGTCCTACCGGCTATTTTCATCTGGGCAGCGCGCGCACCGCATTGTTCAACTGGCTTTATGCCCGTCACACTGGCGGCAAGTTCATCCTTCGCATCGAGGACACCGATCGGACGCGCTATGTGCCCGATTCGCTGCAGGACATCATGGACAGCCTGCACTGGCTGGGCCTGGACTGGGATGAAGGGCCGGTCGTCGGCGGCCCCTACGGGCCGTATTTTCAGTCCGAACGCCTGGCGCTCTACCATGAATGGGCCGAGCGCCTGCTGCGCGAGGGGCTGGCGTATCGTTGCTATTGCACCGAGGCGCGCCTCGCAGCGCTGCGCGAGGAGCAACGGGCGCGCAAAGAGCCGATCATCGGCTACGATCGGCACTGTCGCACGCTCACGGCGGCCCAACGCGCCGCGCTGGAGGCTGCCGGTGTGCCTTCGGTCGTCCGCTTCGCGATGCCCCTGGATGGCGAGACGCGCTTCACCGACCTGCTGCGCAAGATCAAGCCGTTCGACAACAACCAGTATCGCGATCCGGTCCTGGTCAAATCGGATGGCTTCCCCACCTACCACTTTGCCAACGTCATTGACGATCACTTCATGGAGATCACCCACATCCTGCGCGGGGACGAATGGCTGAGCAGCGTGCCGTTGCACGTGAACCTGTACCAGGCGCTGGGCTGGGAGATCCCCGTGTTCGCCCACCTGCCGCTCATCCTCGATCCCAGTGGTGTGGGCAAGCTGAGCAAGCGCAAGAAGAAGGGGGAAGGAGACGAGGAGCTTCTGACCTACATTCGCGAGTACCGCGAGGCCGGGTATCTGCCCGAGGCGATGTTCAATTTTCTGGCGGTCATGGGCTGGGCCTACAGCGCCGATACCGATCTGTTCACTCGCGAACAGGCCATCGCTCGCTTTGACATCGCGGACATCAACCCGGCCGCCGGCGCGCTGCCGCTGAGCAAGCTGCAGTGGATGAACGGATATTACATCCGCAGTCTGACCCCGACCGACCTGGCAGAACGTCTGTTGCCCTTCCTGTCCAGAGCGCTCGGCCAGCCGGTGGCGGTGCTGCGCGCCAGTCCCGCGCTGCCGGTACTTGTGCCTCTGATCCAGGAACGGCTGAAGACGCTCGACGAAGCCGCGGCACTCATTGATTTCGCGTTTGTCGAGGAATTGACGTATGATCCGCAGCTGCTGGTCGCAAAAGGGCTGACGCCCGCGCAATCGCTGGCCGCGCTCACGGCTGCCCGCACTCTCCTGGCCGAGTTGCCGTTTACCGAAGAAGGGCTGGATGCACCGCTGCGCGGCCTGGCCGACCAGCTCGGCATCAAGGTGGGGCAGTTGTTCGGCATTCTGCGCGTGGCGACCACCGGCAAACAGGTGGCGCCGCCCCTGTTCGGCAGCATGATCGCGTTGGGCCGCGAGAAGACGCTGGCCCGCTGTCTGCGCGCCGAAGAACTGCTGCGCGGCATGGACAACTGACTTAAGCTGCTGCCGGCCGTGTCGGGCACCTTCCGGTGCCTGGCACGTGGACACGGCTTATTCCCAGGACATGTTGTGCGCCGATCAGCGCGCGCAACTGAACATCATGTCAGGTCTATCTATGGACACAACAGATGTACGACTGACCATCGGGGATGTCTTGAGATACCTGCTGGCCTATGGCCTTTGGATTCTCTTGAGCGCGGCGAGTGGGTTGCTGCTCCTCCTGTGGCGCGAGCCGATCAAGCAACTGACTGCGCTCTCCCTGGCAGGCAATCCGTACTACAAGATACATGTCGTCGAAGCAGGCGGCATCGTCAACAGCGTGGATCGGTTCGGCCTGCTGGTGATGGGCATCGTTTGGGTGGTGTACATCATCTTTGCCGAGGAGTATCTGCGTGGGGGCATTGCCAGCGCCCGCGAGCGACGCCTGCGCGCCAGCCTCTCTCCGGTGACGACTTCGGCCGCGGTTCCGGAGTCCCGACTGCGCCGCTGGGAGCTGGATATCCTGGCCCAACGGCTGCCCAGGCTGCTGCTCTTTCCCGGCATTTTACTGGGCGTCTGGTTGTTGCTGATGGCGATCGCCCGGGTGTGGGCGCGCAGCCTGTGATGCGGCCGAAAGCGGCGAAAGCGAGTCGTCTGTGACTGCCACTATCCAGAGCCTGTCTCAGCCGCGCAAGCGTGAGTTTCGGCTCGAGAACGAATATCAGTATGACCGTTCTGGCCCGGTGCGCTGGATCGTCTCCCACGCGCTGCGCTATCCGATCTTTCCGGTCATTGCGCTGGCCGCGGCGGTGCTCAACAACTATGCCTACAGCCACATCCAGGTGCTCATCGGCCGCGCTTTCAGCCTGATCACGTCGTCGGCCTGGGAGATCCAGGCGCTGGCCGCGCTGGCGTTCGGCGTGGCGGCTGCTGCCCTGGCCCAGGGAGCGACCGGCCTGGCGCGCAACTACGCGTTCGAGTTCCTCGCGCAGCGCGTGGAGCGCGACGCGCGCGATGAGCTCTACGTCAGCCTGCTGGGCAAGAGCCAGACCTTCCACGGTCGTCAGCGCATCGGCGACATCATGGCGCGCGCCACCAACGACGTGCGCTTCCTCAACTTGTTCTTCGCGCCGGCCCTGATGTTGCTCGTGGACTCCGGCATGGCGATCGTCGTGCCGCTGTTCGTCATCGCCAGCCTGAATGTTCGTCTCCTCCTGGTACCCGGCCTCTTCCTGATCGCCCTGGTCATCACCGTCTGGGACTACAACCGACGGCTTACCCCGGTGAGCCAGGCGCTGCGCGAGCAATTCGGTTCGTTAAACGCCGGCCTGGCCGAGGCTATTGCCGGCGTTGAGGTCGTGAAGGCCAACGTGCGCGAGCGCTACGAATGGGATAAGTTCACGGGCAACGCGCGGCGCTACCGTGACCTCTTCATCCAGCAAGGCCGCATCCAGGCGTTTTATCTGCCCACGCTCGCCTTTGCGGTGGCGTGGGCCGCGGCGTTTCTCTATGGCGCGCTGCTCTGGCGCAGCGGCGCGATCAACGCCGGCCAGTTGATCGCTTATATCGGCCTGATGGGCACGCTCCGCTTCCCCACCTTCATGTCCATCTGGATCTTCAACCTGATGCAGATGGGAGTGGCCAGCGCGCGCCGCATCCTGGAGACGATCAACACCGAGACCGAACTGGACGAAAACATCGGCGGCCATGCCGCGCCGATCCGCGGGGAAGTGGTGTTCGAGAACGTCAGCTTCAGCTATGATGGATTGGCCGGGCCCGAGGCCGGCCAGAACCTGGTGTTGAAGGGGATCAGTTTCCGGGCCGCGGCCGGCGAAACGATCGCCATCGTCGGTCAGACCGGCTCCGGCAAGAGCACCCTCACCCGCCTGATCAATCGCATCTTCGACGCGACGAGCGGTCGGGTGCTGGTGGACGGCGTGGATGTGCGCGATTGGAGCCTGGAGTCGCTGCGTTCGCAGATCTCGACCATCGAGCAGGATCCGTTCCTCTTCTCCCGCAGCATTGCCGAGAATATTGCCTTCGGCTGCGCCGATGCCAGCCAGGAGATGATCGAGGAGGCCGCGAAAGCGGCTCAGGCACACGAGTTCATCACGGCGTTTCGAGATGGCTACGCCACCGAGGTGGGCGAGCGCGGGGAGATGCTGTCGGGCGGCCAGCGCCAGCGCATCGCCATCGCGCGCGCGTTTCTCACCGATCCCCGCATCTTGATCCTCGACGACAGCACCAGTGCCATTGACAGCGCCACCGAGGATCAGATCCAGCGCGCCATGCGGCGCATCAGCAGCGAGCGCACCACCTTCCTGATCACCCATCGCCTGAGCCAGATCCGTTGGGCCGACCGCATCCTGGTGCTGCGTCGCGGGGAGCTGGTGGATCAGGGGACACACGACGAGTTGATGGCGCGCTGCGCCGACTATCGCCGGATTTTCGCGAGATACGACTGAACATGGGGTTCATTCTCGACGGCCTCGATACCGAGGCTTACGACCGCAATTACAGCGACCTCGAGCTGCTGCGCCGGCTGCTCCGCTATTTCGTGCCGCATCGCGGCAAGATGCTGCTGGTGGCGGTGGCGATCTCGCTCAACTCGCTGGCCGGCGCGGCCGGGCCGATCGTGCTCGGCCGCGGCATTGACCTGTTGACCGCCGACAAGAGCACCGGCGTCATGCTGGCGCTTGCCGGCCTCATCCTGGTGTTGGGCAGCCTGGCCTGGGGCTTCAACTTCATCCAGCAATGGTTTTCTGCCCAGGTGGTGGGCAATGTCGTGCTCAAAATCCGGGAGGATGTCTTCGCTGCCACCATCCGCCACGACCTGTCGTTCTTCGACGAGTTCGAGTCGGGCAAGATCGTCAGCCGCGTCACTTCCGATACGCAGGACCTCTCCGACGTCGTCACGCTGACGACGAACCTGCTGAGCATGGTCCTGCTGGTGGCCGTGCTGGCGTTCTACCTGTTCAGCATCAGCGCACGGCTGACGCTCATCCTGTTGGCGATGGCGCCGGTGGCGGTGGCCGTGGCTCTCTCCTTCCGCCGCGTGGCGCGTACGGTGACACAGCGCGCCAAACGGGTGACCGCCAAGATCAACGCGCAGATCCAGGAATCGGTGAGCGGGATCGTGGTGGCGAAGAGCTTTCGCCAGGAGCGCGCGATCTACAATACCTTCGCGGCCAACAACCGGCAAGCCTATGCGGTCGGGCTGCGCCGTGGCATCACGTTCGACAGCATCTTTCCGATCCTCAGCATCTGCTCTGGGCTGGGCGTGGCCACGCTGGTTTATTTCGGCGGCCTGGCCGCGCGCACGGGCGATGTCAGCCCCGGCCAGTGGTATCTGTTCATGCAGTCGGTTGGCTTCTTCTGGTGGCCGCTGATCAACATCGCCTCTTTCTGGAGCCAGTTCCAGGATGGGCTGGCTGCGGCCGAGCGCGTCTTCGCGCTGATGGATGCCGAGCCGAAGGTGCAACAGCTCGCTGCGGAGCCGGTGGGCCGGCTGGAGGGGCGCATTGAGTTTCGGCACTTGCGCTTCAGCTATGTCCCGGCCGGCGCAACCCAAACCGGTGTCGCCTCGCGCGCTGGCGAGATCGTCCTGCCCGACTTCTCGCTGACGATCCATCCGCACGAGACGGTGGCGCTGGTGGGGCACACGGGCGCAGGCAAGAGCAGCGTGGCCAGGCTGATCAGCCGTTTCTACGAGTTTCAGGCCGGCGAGCTGCTGATTGACGGCCGCGATATCCGTCGCCTCGACCTGGCCGAGTATCGGCAACAGATCGGCCTGGTGCCCCAGGAGCCGTTTCTTTTCTCAGGAACGGTGTTGGAGAACATCCGCTACGGCCGGCCCGGCGCGACCGATGAGGAGGTGTGCGCGGCCGCCGAGCGGATCGCGGGCGGCGACTGGCTGGCCGACCTGCCCAATGGCCTGGATACCGACGTGGGCGAGCGCGGGTCGCAGCTCTCGATGGGCCAGCGCCAGCTCGTCGCGCTGGCGCGCGTCCTGCTCAAAGACCCGGCCATCCTCATCCTGGACGAGGCCACATCCAGCGTGGATCCGTTCACCGAGGCACAGATTCAGGAAGGGCTGGAGACGGTGATGCGCGACCGCACCGCGGTCATCATCGCCCATCGCCTTTCGACGGTCAAACACGCTGACCGGATCATCGTCATGGCGCAGGGCCGCATCATCGAAGAGGGCACACACGAGGAGCTGCTGGCGCGAGGCGGCCATTACGCCGAGCTGTACAACACCTATTTCCGGCATCAGTCGCCGGACTACAGGCCGCCTGATCTGGTGGAAGAACGCCAGATGGTGTTCGCCGGCTGAGATCAGGTGGCCCCTCTCCCGCTTTTCGGTGGTCGTCCCGCCCTCAGATCACCGCAGCAGGGGCCGGAGATGGGCGATCATCCGCCGCGCGGCGGTCTCGGCGTCGGGTCGGGCCATGAACTCGCCCGACAGGTAGCCGGTGTAGCCGATCTCCTTCAGGGTGCGCACGACGCCGGCGAAGTCCACATGGCCGGCCCCAGGGTACCAGCGGTTCGAGTCCGAGACGTGGAAATGGAAGAGCTGCGGCCCGACCAGGCGGATGCTTTCCTCAATGGATGGCTCCTCGATGTTCATGTGGAAGGTATCGAGGATCAGCCCGACGTGATCGTAGCCGATGCGTTCGAGCAGCGCCAGTCCCTCGCGCGCCGAGTGGATGAAGTCCGCCTCGAAACGGTTGATCGGCTCGATCACGAGGCGGACGCCGACGCGACCGCTGACGGCCGCGCATTCCCGTAGCGCCTCCACCAGCCAGGCCAGCGCCTGCGCATCGGAGACGCCCTCGCGTCGTTTGCCCCGGATCAGGCCGAGCATGACCATGGGCGGGCCGGCTGGCCCTGTCATGGCGGCCGCCAGGCCGATGTGCTGATGGATCCGCTCGATCGCCGCCCGCCGCACCAGGGCGTCCGGGCTGGTGAGCGACAGCCGTTCCTCGATCCACGCCTGGCCGGTGGAGATGGCCGGGCAGGCCAGGCCGTGGCGCGCCAGCATCGCGGCCAGCGCGGCGGCATCCAGCGCCTGTGGCTCCCGGATCCCCAGCTCGACGCCGTCGAAACCCAGGTGCGCCAGCAGGGCAAGGGTGCGTTCCAGATCGCCGACGAACGCCACATCGCCGTAGCGTGTCGGTTGCGCGGAGATCACCAGGGAGAGCTTCATCGGTTGCCTGTCGTGTCACGCGGCCGGATGAAACAGGTCCTGTGCCAGCTCGCACAGGTAGGCCACGATCCGCTTCTGATACTCGTGATAGAACGCTTTGCCCAGGCCGTACAGCCGTTCCCGGTTGAGGTAGCGGCCTTGCGCGTCGCGCCGGCCGACGAAGGCGAAGCCGAAATGGTGGAAAATCGGATCGGTGGGCGAGGGCGTCGGATCGGCAGCCGCCTCATACTCGTGGAGGCAGGCCACGGCGAACGTCGAGCCGGCCGCGGCCTCGCGCTGAGCATAGGCGAACGCGTCATCCCACCAGACGCGGAAGAGGTCGGGTTCCAGGTCGCACACGGTCTCGGCGAAGATGATCTGTGGTTGCGGTGCGATCTTGAAATGGTTGCGCCCTTGCGTCGCCCGGCCGATCGCCCGCCGCGTGGCGGTGCTCAGATCGTCGCCCGAATGGAAGTCGAGGAGCAGGCCGAACTCCTCGGCCATCCGATGCTGAATGGCCACGCGCATCTCCAGTTCGGCCAGGCCGGCGGGGCAGCGATAGTCTACCCCTTTTTCGACGCCGAAATTGGGCGCGATGTGGGTGAACGGCAGGCCGCGGCGCTGCGCCTCCAGGATGACGAAGGCCAGCTCGGTATGGCCCGTGATGCTTTCGCACGCGGCCACATCCGGCAGCCGCTCGTCAATGGCGAACTCGAGGTCGAACGCGTCGTCCGTCTTCAGGCTGCGCAGGAAGGCGGCCAGCTCTTCGGCGGCAGCCAGCGCGGCCCAGTATTTGCCGACGAGCCGACCCAGGGTGGCCGCGTCGGGCCGGTAGTTCAGGCCGCCGATGCGACGGCGCTGGCGATGATAGGCCAGCACGCCGCGTCGCTCGGCGGCGTCGGGGATGCGCGCTTCCAGGACGGCCTCCGCGGCGGCCGCCGAGGTGATCCCCAGCGCCGCGTAGTCCAGCACGCCGGAGACATCGAGGGTGTAAAAGCTGTAGAAGCGGGCACACTCGATGACGTGTTTGGCCCATGCCATGCCGCGCGGCCCCGGCAGCACTTTGATGTGATCGGCATCGGCGCCGTAGCGGACGTCGCCGTCGCTCTGCAGGGCCGCCAGCACGCCGCAGGTCCAGAGCCCCTCGAACGTGCTGCCGGTGTGGCCGGAGTCCACGACGCCGAAGCCGGGATAGTAGATCGCTTCCGGCGGTCGGCCGGCCAGGATGTTCTCCAGCAACTCCAACTCGCGCACGGAATTCTGGATCGTGTTGGCCGCAAAGCCACATGCGACCATTGCCCGATAGGTGGCAGGGAACATGGCCGTGCTCATGCGCGAGCCCGCGCCGATGCGTGGGGTCGCGCCGAGCGGCCGGGGGCCTTTGTCCGGCCGCACGCGACGCACATAGCGGTCAATCGTCGCGGCATCCGTCCGGTAAAGGCGCAGCTCCTGGCCGTCGGCCAGGGGTTCCACCGCGAACGGCGTGCCGAGCGGCGCCGACGCGTTGGCCGGGCCGAGCGACACGAAGACCTGTTGGCCATCGGCCAGCGCGGCCAGCGCGAACGCGCTCCCCTCGCACCGGCCGAGCGCGGCGCCCACGACGGTGACCTGTGGGGAAACGAAGGGCTGCCCGGCTACGATCGCCTCCCAGACGGCCGGCTCCAGCCGACGCACCGCCGCCGCGGCGGCTTGTTCGTCCCAGGTGACCGTGTCCAGGATGGCCGGGTTGCGGCCGGGATCGAATTCGATTCGTCCGAAACGCATGGGTCAACTCCGATTTCCGACAGCCGGACGTGCCAGGCGCTTCCCAAAGTGCCTGGCGCGTGATCACAGCATGGCGATGCCGCCGTTGATGTCCAGTGTGGCGCCGGTGACGAAGGCCGCGGCATCGGAGGCCAGGTAGAGGGCAGCCGCGGCCACTTCTTCCGGCTGGCCCAGTCGGCCGAGCGGGATCTGGCGGCGCAGCAGCTCCCGGTTCTCCTCCGGCCACGCGGCGGTCAACGGCGTCTCGATGGGGCCAGGTGCGATGCAATTGGCCGTGCCGCCCCAGGGCGCCAGCAAGCGGGCCAGCGCCTTCGTCAGGCTGATCACTCCGCCTTTCGACGCGACGTAGTGCAAACCGACCGTCACGCCACCGGTGCGGCCGGCGAGCGATGCGATGTTGATGATCCGGCCATGGCCGCATGCGCACAGGTGCGGGAATGCCGCCTGCGCGCAGAGGAAGACGCCCGTCAGGTTGACTGCCAGCACGCGTTCCCACTCGGCCGGTGAGATCTCGGCGAACGGCGTGAGCGGGCAGATGCCGGCGTTGTTGACCAGGATCTCCAGCCGGCCCCAGGCGGCGACTGTGGCGGCCACGGCGCCGGTCACGCTTTCGGCCCGGCTCACGTCCAGGGCGAGGGCCAGGCCGCAGCCGCCTGCGGCTGCGATTTCGCCGACCACGCACTGCGCCGTCGTCTCATCCAGGTCGGCGGCGACTACGATCGCGCCGGCGCGGCCGAAAGCCAGCGCCATGGCTCGGCCCAGGCCCGATCCGGCGCCGGTGATCAAGGCAACGCGGTCGTGAAGCAGGCTCATATCAGCCGGCCCGGGGCTGAAATGTCTCCAACAGCCGCCAGCCGGACTCGACGAACTGGGTGAGGGTGCGCTGGGTGAGGCCGAACGCCATGAATTCGTCCGGTGCCATTCCGTCCGGTTCGTAGGCGCGCACGAATTCGGGCACGCGGTGCAGCCGGCCGATCACATCGGCCGGCACCGGCTCGTTAATCCCGAAGCCGCGAGGCACGCCGTCCTGCAGCAGGGTCGCCTGCACGCTCGGATGGACGGACATGATCAGGTCGGCGCCGGCCAGGCCCAGCATGTGGTGATTGCCACGCAGCGCGGCGATGAGCAGCGTGGCCTCGTAGCCGTGGGCCTTGTAGATGGCGTAGGCGCGCTTGACTGTGGCCAGGCCGGCCTGGCGGATGTCTGCCTCGCTGACGTCGGCGCGACGATCGAGGGCGATGTCGCGCAGGTAGTCGTCGAGCCGGCCGATCATCATCACGGCGAAACAGCGCCCCGGCTTCACCCCGGCCGCTTGCGCGCGCGCCAGCCCGCGGCGGTAGCGCTCGGCGATGGCGATCACCTGCGGTACGGTGAAGCTCACGGTTAGGGTGACGGTGATCCCCTCGGCCGCGCACTCCTCCAGCACGTCGAGGCCGGCGGCGGTGGCCGGCAGCTTCACCGCGATATTGGGTGCCCAGGCCGTGAAACGGCGGGCCATGGCCAGCATGGCCTCGCGCTGGCCCGCGTGTGCCGGATTGACCTGCGCGCAGACATAACCCTGTTTGCCTGCAGTGGCTCGATAGGTCGGCAACAGGGCTTCGGCCGCATGCGTCACGACGGCCCGCATCCAGGCTTCGGCGCGGGCTTCGGCGGCCAGGCCCTGCGGCAGCGGGTTGATCCGCTGTGTCCAGTAGTCCGGCCGGTTGCGGAGTGTCAGGTTGGTGAGGAACGGATTGGTCGTGACGCCGACCGCGCCATGCGCCAGGCCATGCGCTAGTTCATCCGGGTCGGCCGAGTCGTGCCACCAGGCCGTCGGCGTCTCCTGCGCCAGCCATTGCAGATAACTTGTTGGGGCCACGCTCATTTCCTCCATATGGGGTCGAGATGTTGCGCGTAACGTCTCTGTGGCAGTCACCCGCCGAATGTCTTGCGCATCTTGTCGCAATAGTATTGCACGTTCTCCCACCTGGCATCGGGCGCCAGGCGATGGTCGGGGCAGGGGATGTAACCGCCCAGTTCGACCAGGGGCTTGAGGCGTTCGATCTCCGCATCAATGGCAGCATAGTCGTAGGCGAAGACCTTCTTGTCCATGCCGCCGACTCCCCGCAGCTCCGGGCCGTACTTCTCGCGCCAGGGCGCGATGCTGGCGCCCCAGGTGCCCACTTCGATGGGGAACATGGTGTTCACGCCGTTCTCGAACCAGATCGGGATCAACGCATCAATCTTGCCGTCGCAGTCGAGCGAGACGATGTGGATGCCGTGGCGGTTCAGCAGGTCGGTGATGCGCCGATAGTGCGGCCCGACCTTCTGCCTGAAGACGCGCGGGCTGACCAGCGGGCCGCTGCGGAAGCAGATGTCTTCCCAGAAATGCCCGAAGTCCCAGTTGTCGCCGTAGACCTCCAGCGCCTTTTCGGTGGCCCAGTAGCAGAGGTCGGCGAAGGTGACGATCATCTCGTCGAACAGGGCCGGGTCGTCGGCCTGGAGATAGGAAAGGTTGACCATGCCGACGATGTCGCGGATGCGGCCGTAGAGGCTGCCGCACATCAGGCCCAGCGGTCGGTCGCGATCGGTGCGCTGCACTTCGTCCACGATGTCCTGGATCTCCTTGCGGAACCGGCGCCGGGGATCGTCGTCCTGGACGTCGCGGCCCCGGTTGCCGATGGACGATTCGGGGCGATAGATGCGGCGTTCGTCGGGGAGGAGGCGGGGTTTGTACAGTTCCTCCCATTCCTTACGGCCCTTGAACAGATGGTCAATTTCGGTGGGGATGCCGGATGCATCGTCCTTTTGCAGGATGACGACCCCGTCGCTGTTCACCTCTTTGCGAGTGCCGTCGGGCAACACCTCGAGTACTTGACGTTCAAACGGCGGCAGCAGGTTGGTATAGACGCCGAAGACACGATACCAGTTGAAGTCGAAGCCCAGCTTCGTGCCGATCTCGAAATCAACAGCGTTGCCGTCGGCCCAGGTGCGGGCCTGTTTCGGGGTGATGTGCCCCTCCCTGGCCCATTTGTCGAGCGTCTCGTTCCAGAAGCCGAAGTGGACAATGGGCAGGCGATCGTAGGGGCGATAGTTGAGGATAGCCATGGCGCGTTCGCGGTTGTTCATGGGGCTCCTTTCGCGACGATGAGAGAAGGCGGCTTACATGTTTTCGATCTGGATCATGCGCTGCTGCCGCGCAGCGTCAACAACCGCGGCAGGCGCACGATGAGCGCCAGCGTGATGACCACCAGCTCCAGGCCGACCATGACACCGGCAAAGATGACCGCCATCTGTGTGATCAGGTCGTCGGGGACGACCGGCAGCAGCGGCGGCAACGGTGCGTTTTTGACGCCGGCCACGCGGAAGAAGGGTGCGAACAGGTATGAGGCCGCCGTGCCGATCAGCGCGCCGCCCGCCGCGCTGTAAGCGGTGAGCGCCAGGTACTCGAGTAGCACCTGGCCGAGGATCTGGCGGCGCTGCAGGCCGATGGCATGGAGCACGGCGAAGCTGTGCAGTCGTTCGTTCAGCGAAGCGTAGGTGTTGATGAGCAGGCCGGCCAGCGCCATGGCCGCGGCGGCCAGGAAGCCCACCGTCAGCGTGCCGAAGACGCCGACGCGTTCCGTTTTCGCTTTCTCCTCTGCGATGGCGGCGTTCGCGTCGCGCAGCGAGCCTGCGGCCACGTTCATGCTGGCCATCGCCTTCAATACATCGCTGGCGGCCGCGCCTTCCTTCAGGCGCAGCCAGATCTTATGTTCGACCGGGCCGCCTGTGAAGGAAAAGAGATAGTCGAGATTCGTGATCCCCACCGGCTGGTCGGGATAGACCGTTGGGAAGTATTTGTAGGTGCCGACGATGGTGAAGCGCACGCTGAAGGTGCCCGCGCTGCCCATGATCACCTGCGCCTGCACCGTGTCGCCCACCTGCAACTGGCTCGCAGCCAGCAACTCTTCGGAGATGAGGATGCCGTCGGACTTCTGAGCCAGCAGGTTCATCAGGCCACCCAGCGGTTCCCGGGCAAAGTCGCGGCGAAACCATGCCACCGCCGGGAAGCCGATCCGGTCAATGCCCAGGAGCCGGCCGCTTGTCAGCCGCGCACCGCTGCTGCCCAGCGCGATGCGCACACCGTAATCGCCCACGCGCGTGCCCGCAGCCACGCCGGGCATCTGCAGAAAGTCCTCCAGCGGCAACACCCAGGCCTCGCCGCTCGTCGTGCTGCTGCCGTCTGCGTTGGCCGGCACCGGTCGGAAGCTCAGATCCGCGCCGGCGTAGTAGTACATGCGATCCGTCAGCCACTGATCCAGGCTGGCCGCCAGCGAAAAGGTGTAGATGCCCAGCCCCAACGAGATCATGATGAGCAAGAGCGGGTTGATGTAGCTCTGGGTCTGGCGACCGAGCTGGCGCAGCGCCAGATGCGGCGTGATCCACGGCAGTAGCGCGGCGATCCAATCGAGCACGCGCATGAACAGCGGGAAGAGGCGCATCCCCAGCAGCGCGCAGGTCAGGATGAAGAGGGCCGGCACGAGCACCAGCAACGGGTCGCGGAAGAGATCGGCCGGCCGATCGGTGACGAGCATGGCCAGCGACCCTCGCCGTTGGAGCTGGTCGTACGCGTAGATCGTGGGCAGCACCAGGAGCAGATCGAGGTAGTAGCGATACCAGAACGGCGCAGCCACGGGCCGCGCGTGTTCCCGTTCGGCCTCGACGACGCTCTGCTGGCCGGCACTCCAGGCCGGCACGATCCTGGCCAACAGGGAGACGAACAGTGCCGCGGCTACCAGCCGCAGGTCGAGCCCTTGCAGCGAGATCGGCATGGGCGGCCGCGGCGAGAACTCCAGGAAGCTGCTGGTCTGGCTCATCAGCGCGGCGATGCCCAGGCCCAATGCCAGCCCCAACGGGACGGCGACCACGAAGATCAGCAACTGCTCGACCAGCGTGAGCCCGAGCACGGCGCTCAGGCTGACACCCCGACTGACCAGAATGGCTGTTTCGCGGCGCTGCCAGCGCGCCACGATCGCCGAGGTGAGCACCAGGAAGTAGATCAGAAAGCCGAAGGCGGGCAGATTGAAGCCAAGCAGCAAGATGGTCAGCGTCTGGTTGCGCTCGACGAAGTTCTCCAGCGGCTTGATCGGCGACACATCGAGCCTGGCACCGGGCGCGAATTGGCCGATGACGTTCATGGCCCGCTGGAACCCGCGCAGGTAGGCGGATGAGCGGGCCGGATTGAGCGCCCTTTCGTCCAGGATCAGCTGCCAGGCTGCAAAGCGGGTGTTGCCGGTGACCAGTGGCTGGATACGATTGATATAATCCTCGCGGCGGACCAGGAAGGTATCGTTGAGCGCCAGCGTGGGATCGCTGAACCAGTAGGGGTCTTTCGGATCGGCCGGCTTCCAGAAGCCGCGCACGCGCACCGGCACCAGGTTGGAGACCATCGTCACGCCGAAGGTATAGCGGTCGCCGACATTCATGCCGGCTTTAGCCGCCAGCTCGGTCGGCGCCCATGCCTCCAGGATGTCGCCTTCGGGGGTGGCATCCATCGGATCGCCGACGATCTCGATATAATCTGTGACGCCCTCGATGTAGGCGACGTTGGCGTTGCCCAGATAGCGCGCATCTGTGTCGCTATCGCTGCCGCTGTCGCCGGGCCGTGCCTGCAGCATCAAGCCGCCGCTCTCGACCTCGAAGTGCGCCGTCTTCAGTGGCAGGCCGATCTCGCTGGCCATGGTGTTGGCGATATGGGGCAATAACTGTTCTGCAGCCTGAAGAGTGAGCGGCGCGTCGGCATTCGGCATCATGTAAACGCGCATCGAGAAGGGCGGCCGGCCCGTGGTCTTCATGAGCTGTTCCAGCTCGGTGAGCAGCACCACCCGATCCACGGCCTGCGCGAAGAAGCCAGCGCTCGTCACCAGGCCGACCGCAAAGGCCACCGCGAGCAGGGCTAGCAACGACAGTTCGAAGCGATAGAAGATGCGCTTGCGGGCAAGGCGAAGCAGCGCCAGAAACTGAAACAGCGGCCGGGCCACGACCGTCAGAGGCGAAGTCGGTTGTTGGATCATGTCGTCGCAGATCGTCTCGTGAAGTATTTCCTGCTGTGCACTCTTACTATAGCAGCATCGAGGCGAATCGGCAAGCTGCGCACTCGAGTTCAGGCGTTCAGGGATGGCTGATCCATGTGCCCTCTGCTCTGAAGTCGTGGTGTCTGTTCAGCCTCGCCCCGGCATTCAGGGCGCCCGTGCGTCGTCGTGAGGGGGCGCGGCGGGACAAATCCTGCGGTACATGGCCCGGTTTCCGCGCAGCTGCCGGTCGTTCTCGTATCGCCGTGCAAGCAGTTTGACGCGCGCGCATTTCAGCGTACAATGTGGCTGGTCAGACAGGGAATCTTCAAACCACTCACGGAGACGGAGCATGGCAACCTATCCCACGGAGAAACAGATCAGCGATGCGTATGCCCTGGCGCGCGAGCGCTATGCCGGGCTGGGCGTGGACACCGACCAGGCGCTGGCGACCCTGGCCGGCGTCGCCATCAGCTTGCATTGCTGGCAGGGCGATGATGTCGGCGGGTTCGAGTCGCCCGGCGGCGAGCTGACGGGCGGCATCGCAGCGACCGGCAATTATCCGGGCAAGGCCCGCACGGCCGACGAGTTGCGTCGCGATCTCGATCTGGTCTACAGCCTGATCCCGGGCAGGCACCGGCTGAACCTGCACGCCATCTACGCCGAGACCGGCGGCCGCAAAGTGGAGCGTGACGCATTGCTGCCCGAACACTTCGCGGCCTGGGCAGATTGGGCGAGGGCGAACGGCCACGGACTGGATTTCAACCCGACTCTCTTCTCGCACCCGCTGGCCGCCAGCGGCATGACTCTGGCCTCCTACGATCCGGGCATTCGGAAGTTCTGGGTGGATCATTGCATTGCGTGCCGGAAGATCGGCGAGTATTTCGGTCGCGTCCTCGGCACGCCGTGCGTCACCAATATCTGGATCCCTGACGGCTACAAAGATACGCCGGTGGATCGCAAGACCCCGCGCGAGCTGTTGAAGCAATCGCTCGACGCGATCCTGGCCGAGAAGATCAATCCGGAGCACAACCTGGATGCTGTCGAGGGGAAGCTCTTCGGCCTGGGCGCAGAGAGCTATACCGTCGGTTCGGCCGAGTTCTATCTGGGCTACGCGGTGGCAAACCGGGTGCTGCTGTGCCTCGATTCCGGCCATTTCCATCCCACCGAGACGATCTCCGACAAGATCTCGGCCGTCCTGCTCTACCTGGATGAGATCCTGTTGCACGTCAGCCGGGGGGTGCGCTGGGACAGCGATCATGTGGTGATCCTCTCCGATGACTTGCAGGCGATCATGCAGGAGATCGTGCGGGGTGGCTACCTGAACCGGGTGCACATCGGTCTGGACTACTTCGATGCGAGCATCAACCGGGTAGCGGCATGGACGATCGGCGCGCGCAACGCGTTGCGCGCGCTGTTGATGGCGCTCCTGGAGCCGCTCGAACAGCTGCGAGCGCTCGAGATGAGCGGCGACTTCACGGGCCGGCTGGCGCTGCTGGAAGAGGTGAAGGGCCTGCCCTGGGCCGCTGTGTGGGATTATTACTGCCTGCAGCAGGGGGTTCCGGTCGGCAATCGGTTCATGGATGAAGTGCGGGCCTACGAGAAGACCGAGCTCGCGCGTCGCGGCTGATCCCCGGCGCAGATGTGGGCCCCTGCGGGCCGAGAAGGGGTTTTCCGGCGGGCAACAAAGGCGCTCGTCAGAAAACCCCTTCTCTCTTTCTACTCCCCGATCGTGAACACACTGCCCGCGCCGCGGCCCCACACTTCCGGGTGGTACATCTGGTACGCGGTCGGCGGCAGGGTGCGGAACTCGCCGGGCAAGCTGGCCCGGATCTGATAGCGGAACTCGTAGCTGCCCGGGGCCAGCGAGGTGGCGAAGAGGACGGTTTTCTCGTCCCGGAGGTCTACGTGCGTCGGAATCCACCACCAGCTCCAGCGCTCCTGTTCGGCCTGGCCCTCCTCTTTCAGCTCTGGCCCGCGCGCGGTGATCGAGGTCGTGCGCAGGCTGGTGTCAACCGCCTCCGCGCCGGCCGGCAGCGGGTCTTCGACGATCAGGTAGTGGAGCGTGTTCGGCGCGATGATGTTCAGCCGCACGTCAATCACGTCGCCCACACGGGCCGCGCGGATCGGCGGGCATTCCTGCTGGCTGGTTGGCGGCAGACCGCAGTCGGCCAGGCGGTATTCGCGGCTGATGAGGATGCCGCGCTGCCGCGGCGCGATCTGCTCCACCGGCTGATAGGTCTGGAGCCACAGGGCATAGTAGAGCTGGCCGCGGGCGGCCCCTTCGTCGGCGGCCGGGCCGGCCAGACGGTCGAGTTGGCCGGCCGTGGCAGCGCGCTGGATCAGCAGCGCGTTGGTCTGATCGGCCAGCAGGGCCGGCCGACCGGCCGTCCCTGCCACATCGGCGCGCAATGTGGTCACCTCGCTCACCGTGGCGGGCGTCACCTGGCCCTGGCCCAACACTGCGTTGTTCAGGAGCACGCGCCACGCGTAATCGCCCCGCAGTTCGCCGCTGGCGATCATCCAGTCGGTCAGGCTGATGATCGCCCAGGCGCTCTCCTGTGTCGTCTCCCAGTGGTCGGCGCGCCGCGCCGACATGAGCCAGCGAACCACGTTGGGCGCCAGGCTGTGCTTCGGATCATGGCGAGCCAGCACGTCCAGCAGGACGGCGGTCGTGCGTGTGTCCGAGTTCATGTTCCAGTAGTCCGACCAGGCCTCTTCCCAATGGGCCGTGGTGGCGCTGGTGATCGCCTTGCCCGTGATCTCGGCCAGCAGGGTCTGCAACCGTGAGGCGCTGGCACCGTCGCCGAGCAGGCCGAAGGTCAGGGCCAGGTAGCCCTTCGCGTAGAGGCTCAGTCCTTCACGGCGTTCGTAGAGCGCGCCGGCCCGGTTCGGCTCTCCGCTACCCGCTTCGGCCAGCGCGTAGAGGATGAACGCCTGCTGGTTCAGCTGCGTGGCGCCCAGTCCGCTCGGCGCTTTGAGCTGGCCGCGCAGATAGCGTACCCCGCGGGCCAGCACCGTCTCGTCCACGACGAAGCCGGCCTGGCGGGCCTTCGCCAGGCCGAACACGACGTAGCTGCTGACCGTGGCATCGCTGGCGTCCTTCGGCCACCAGCCCCAGCCGCCGTCCACATGCTGGCTCGCGTAGAGCCGTTGCAGCCCCACGCCCACCTGCTGCGCCAGCACGGTCTCCAGCCCGGGCTGCGCCCCGCCCAGCTTCTTGAGCGCGCTGTAGCTGACCACGTTCGGCAGGAAGCGGCTGACCGTCTGCTCGGTGCACTCGTAGGGATAGTGCTCCAGGTAGGTGAGCCCGCCGCGCAGGCCGGCGGCCAGACTCGGCTCCAGCCGCACCTCGATCTGTCCGGCCGTGCGGTCGGCCCCTGCGGGCAACCGGATCAGTTCCAGCCGGCTTTCGCCCAGCGCCACCTGGCCGCTGGTACCCGTCACTTCCGGGGTGATGTAGCGGTGCACGGGCAGCGTGTACGCCACAGCATCCTGCAGGGCGCGACGGCTATCCGTCGCTACCGCCGACATCGTCACCCTGACCTGGGTGGTGTCGGCGGCAACCGTCACCGGCCAGGCAATTTTGGCTGTGTCCCCGGCTTTGATCGTTGCCCTGCGCTGGAGCGCCGCGGCGACCTGCACGCCCTCGGCCTGGAGCGCCACCTCGACGTCGGTCTCGGCCACGGTGTTGTTGTGCACGATGGCCGCGATCTCGGCCCGGTCGCCGGCCACGAAGAAGCGCGGCAGCACGGCCCGCACCAGCAGGTCTTTGGTGGCGATGATGTCTACCCTGGTCTGGCCGACCTTGGTGTCGGCAGTCACGCCGCGCGCGTCCATCGTCCAGGTGGTCAGGCTATCGGGCAGGGTCAACTCGACCTGCGCGGTGCCGTCGCTGTCGGTGCGCACCGCCGCGTTCCAGTAGGCGGTGTCAGGGAATTCGCGGCGGACGGTGAGCGCGACCGCGCCTTCGCCGCCGCCACCGCCGCCTTTGCCGCCTTCGGTCAACTGTGCCAGCAGGCGATCCACGTTCACGACCAGTGTGGCCGCCGTGGTGACGCCCAGGCCGCGCTCGCGATAGAAGCGGTTCATCAGCGAGTCGGCGTCCCATTCGGGGCCTTCGGCCAGCGAGAGGACGGCCTTATCCACGAGCGCCAGCGAGACTTCGGCCGGCACGGGCTTGCCCGCCGCGTCGAGGGTGCGGATCTCCCACACCAGCGTCTCGCGCGGGCCGATGCGCAGGGGGCCGCTTCCCGGCGTTGTAGCCTGGCCAGAGGGCGCCGCTGCCGATTTGACGCGCGGGATCAGCACGATCTGCAGTCGCTTGTCGGCGGTCGAGACTTTGAGCGCGGCCAGGCCCATGCGGAAGGAGGGCGCCGGCGAGGTCTCATCTATCCCTTTGACGAGCAGCAGCGATGCAAAGACGTCGGGTGCGAACTCGGGCCGAATGGGGATCTCCAGCACTTCGCTGTTTCCCCGGATGTCAATCACGCTGCGGCTGAGGATGCCTCCCCGTTCGATCGTCAGCAGTGCCTTCACCGGCGTCTGATACGGGCTGGCGACCAGCAGTCGCGCGGTTTCGCCGACCCGATATTCTTTTTTGTCGGCGACCAGTTGGATGCGATCGTTGTTCTCCTGGCGCCAGGCCGCGTATTTCTGGCCGCTGACCCAGGCATACGTGGCGCTGCGCACGCTGTGCCCGGCGCGGTCGCGGCCGGTCGCTTCGATCTTGTACTCGCCGGGCTCGGCAGGCGTGAACGCGAAGACGGCTGCGCCGTTGCGGTCGGTGGTCATGGTCTGTGTGTAGACCGGTGTTTTCTCGGCCCGGCTCGTCCAGTAGTAGTTGCCGTTCTCGGCTCGCTCGCGCACGCTGTACCAGCGCACCTGGTAGGCGGTGATCTCGATCCGTGCCTCGGCTTCGGGCCGGCCCTGGGGATCCACGGCCAGCACGTCGAAGGCGGCCGGCTGGCCGACGACCGTCACGTAGCTCTGCGGTCGCAGGCCGATGTAGAACGCGGCTTTGTGCACGATGGCGCTCGCCTGGGCGGCGACGCTTTGTCCGCTGGCATCCAGTACCGTGAAGTCCACCGTGAAACGCTGGCTCTGGGTGAATTTGGTGATGTCGGCCGGCAGGCTGACCGTGAAGCGGCCTTCCGTGTCGAGTGCTCCTTCTCCCTGGCTCAACACGCTGCCGAAATCCGGTCCGCGGCCCGTCTCATACCAATCCCAGTCGGTGAAGCTGTAGGGGCCGCCCGGCTGCCCGGCTGCATCGGGCGGCTGGAACGTGAAATCGCTGCGCAGGAGCACCCAGCGCACCTTCGCTCCCTGCACCGGTTGGCCGAAGAAGTAGCTGGCCTGGACGGTCGCCTTGATCTGGTCGCCCTGGACGTATTCCGGCCGGTCGGTCTGCGCGCTGACTTCGTACTCTGGTTTGCGATACTCGGCCACCTGGAAGCCGGCGGTGACGTAGGTGCCCTCTCGCTCTGGTGAGGGCTGCAGGTCGGGTATCTGGACCGTGATCTGGTAGTAGCCCAGCATGGCGTCAGTGTCGAGCACCAGTTCGCCATGCACGGTGCCCACGCTGTCGAGCGCCATGGGCCGGCTCCAGAGCGTCTTGCCCTCGCCGTCGCTGATCGTGACGGTGACGGGCTGGCCGGCTGCCGGCAGGGCATAAAGCGCGTCGTGGTCGCGGCGGATGATCGCCTTCCAGTAGACGGTCTGGCCCGGACGATAGATCGGCCGCTCGGTGTAAACGTAGCCGGTGTACGGTTCGGTCGAACTGTCCGCGCTGACACGGAAATCCCACGGGCTGATGCCGGATGTCCAGGCACTGGAGGCAACGCCGAAGCCGCCGTCGGCAGTGCGGGCCAGCGCCAGCAGCGTCACCCACGGCTGCCGCGGCGTGTCGAAGGTGATGGTTGCGATTCCGTCGCGGTCGGTGGTCGCGCGCCGATCCATGGCCAGGCCATCGCTGAAGCGCACCTCGGCGCCAGCGACCGGCTGGCCGTTTCGCAGGTCGGTCACCCAGGCCAGCGCGCCGTCGGCCCAGGTCTTCAGCGTCACGTTCAGCGTCGTGCGGCCGATGAGCTGGCGTTGTAAGCCCGGCGTGTCGCTGCGATCCTCGATGACGGCCGTTTCGCTGTCCACGACCAGGTAGTAGAGGCCGGCCGGGAGTGGATCGCCCTCGCGCGTCATCAGGGTGGTGGTGACAACGCCGATCTGATTGCGGCCGGCGCGCGTCTCCACCTGCCATTCGCGCACCAGGTTGGCCCGCTTCGGCGCATAGAGGCGCCATTTCTCCCAGAAATTCTGTCCGGCCAGGGCGATGAATTCGTCGTCCGGCAGGCGCCAGAGGCCAAAGCTGATCTGCGGGACGTTGCGGTAGGTCACCGCGGCGAGCGTCGGCGTGTAGGCGTTGTAAGTGCCCACCGGCCCGGTGCTGTAGAGCTGCACGAAGGGGTCGGCTTCTCTGGTGGTGAAGCGCAAGACATAATCCTGGCCCAGCAGATTGCCGTAGGGGTCGGCGATCTTGCCGGACAGGGTAACGGTATAGGCTGTATCCGGCAGTGTCTCCAGGTTGAGGTAGAATGTGTTGTCCCAGTCGCTGTAGCCGGTGTAGACGCGCGTCGGTTGCGGGAGGATGGTCACCGTGCCGCTGACGATGCTGGCCGGATTGATCGGGCTGGCGAACTGGAAGCTGATGCCGCCGCCCGGCGCCACCTGCCGGTCGCCGTTGGCCGGGAGGGTGCGCACGATCTGTGGCGGGAAGACGGTAGTGAAGTCCAGGGTGGCGGCTGCGCGCAATGTGCCCTGGCCGTTCGCCGGTCGGGCGGATGCAGCGATGCTGGCTCGATACTGCGTTCCCAGTTTGAGGCTGCGCGTCGGCTTGAAACTCAGCGCGGTGCCGGTTGGATCCCAGGTGAAGACGCCCTCCACCGGTGCCGATTCCGTGCGGCCGGCGACCTCCACCAGTCGGAACGCGGCCTCGGTCGAGCGGCGCTCCATCGGTATAGAGAAGGTGACCGTGATTGGGCTGGCTGGTGTCACATTGTCGGTGCCCTCGCGATAGGTCGCTCGCGTCAGGTCCCAGCGCAGCACGGCCGGGTCGGTCGTGCGGAAGGTGAAGGTGTAAGGCTCGATGAGCTGGCCGCCGATCGTGTCTTCCAGCCCGGCCTTCACGGTGACGGTGTACGCGGTGGCCGCGGCCAGGCCTCCGGTCGGGGTGAAGCGGTAGATGCTGGTGGTGAGCCATTCGCCCGTGCCGGTTACGGTCGGCGTGATGATGAGCGGCTGGGGTGCGCTTTCACGGCTGCTCGCCGGTGCGCCCATGGCGACCACGGGCCGGTTGAACGCCACGACCACTACTGTGTCCACAGGCACGTCTACGGCTTGCGGGGCCGGCTGCACGCCCGTCACCTGCAGGAAGCCGGCCGTCTTGAATTTGAACGAGACCGGCTGGGAGAGCGGCAATCCGGCCGCGCTGCGCGCCGAGGCGTCCAGGCGCACCCGGTATTCGGCTGCACGTTGTAGCCGCTCGGTGGGAGCGAAGATCAACTGGTTGCCTTTGACCTGCACTTCGCCCGGCACCTGTGGCTCGATGCTGAACGCAGCGCTTGTGCTCGCGGCATCCATCGGCTGGTCGAAGGTGATCGTCACGGGCGCGGCCAGCACCTGTTCTTCTCCGCGGTCGGGCGTGATCCCGATCACCACGGGCGGCAGTGGCGCCGGCGTCGGTGTGGCGGTTGCCGCAGTCGTCGGCGTCGGTAGGGTGCGCGGCGGTTCGGCCGTCGGCGTCGGTTGCGGTGCGCGGCCGCAATTTGCCAGGGTCAAGATGACTACAGCCAGTCCGATGAGAAGTCGCATGAAACGCATCGTGAGCCTCCCTGAAAGATCATTCGAATCACAATCGTAACCTTCACTCCACCGTCACGCTGACCGGCGTGCTCCGTATGTGCCGTCCCTCGTCGTCTGCTACGACCGCTTCAAAGGTGTGCGCGCCAGCCGTCAACGGCCACCAGGCCGTGTAGTCCGGGCCGGATACGGTTGTCCACGTGGCGCCGTCTATCAGCAGGGTCACCGTAGCAGCCCGGCGATGCAGCATTGTACTCAGCCGGGCCGTGATCGGCAGTCGCTGCGCGCTCAGCGGCAGGCCCGGATCAATGCGATAGGTTCGGTTCGGGTCGGGGCTGACGATGACGACGCCGGCGTCATCGCCTGGTTCCGCCAGCCGAGGGCCGCGCGCGTGGACCACGTCGGCCGTTGCCGCGACCGGTTGCTCGGACCAGGGTGTGGTTGCTGGCGTTGCGCCGCCCGGCTGCGCGGCGACACGGGTCATCTGCGGCGTCAGGCGCGCGGGTGGTGGGAGGAGATCGGGGCTGGTCTGCTGCGCCCAGTCCCGATACTCGTCGGGCAGCAGCCAGAACACCCGCCGCGTCACAAACTCAGCCGGAGTCGCCGCGGTGGCGGGCATGCCGGTGCGCGTGTCCAGCGTCACGCGTACATGCGACTGATCTACCTCGGTCGGTTCAGTCCCCTCTATGAACCACTCCAGGCGCCGCAGCGGACAGCGCGTCACCGGCCAGTTGCCCTCTGTCTCCTCGACCGCCAGGTCGGCCGGACCCTCATCGCCGTCGCCGGGCAGGAGGCCGGAGTCGGCGCAGATCTCGATCTGGCGCAGGCCGGCGGGGCGCGGGAACGTGGTCGGGGGTGCGGTGCGCAGGACGGCCATCATGAAGTCGTGCCAGATCGGCGCCGCGCCGGTCACGCCGCTCACGCCGAGCATCGGCGTGTTGTCCGCATTGCCGATCCACACTCCTGTCACCAGCTCCGGCGTGTAGCCGATCGCCCAGTTGTCGCGCCAGTCGGTGGTGGTGCCGGTCTTGACCGCGGCGGGCCGGCCGATCTCCAGCGCACTGCCCGGCCCGAATGTCGGTCGCCGCGCCAGGTCATCGCTCAGGATGTCGCTGATCAGATAGGCAACGCGGGGGTCGAGCACGCGCGGCCGGGCCGGCGCAGCCTGGTCAGCCTCGAACAGCGGTGTGCCGTCCAGTGTCTCGACGCGGCGGATGGCAAATGGCGCCACGCGCGTCCCGCCGTTGGCGAACGCGGCGTACGCGGCAGTCAGGTCGAGCAGCCGCACCTCGCCCCCGCCCAGCGTCAGCGCCAGGCCATAGCGAGCGGTGGCCGGCCGGGCAGTTGAACGGTCGGATGGCTCGGATGCAGTGCCGGCCCATGGGATGCCCAGCCGCTCGGCCAGTTCGATCAGCGCGGGCACACCGACGACGTCCAACGCTTTCACGGCCGGGATGTTGTACGAATTGGCCAGAGCCGCCCGCAGTGTCACCGGACCGTGGTATTTGCGATCGTAGTTCTGCGGCACGTAGGGCTGTCCCTCGGCGGTGATGAACACGGTGCGCAGGTCGGCGATCAGCGTGGCAGCGGTCCAGGGCCGGCGACCGCCGGCCGCCGCAGCTTGCGGATCGAGCGCGAGGGCGTAGGTGAGCGGTTTGATGGCCGAGCCGGGCTGGCGCAGGGCCAGGGTTGTGTTCACCGCGCCGCTAGTCGTGCGGTCGAAGTAGTCGGGGTTGCCGACCATGGCCAGCACTGCGCCGCTGTGGGGATCGAGTGCCACCAGGCCGGCGTTCTCGATGCGGCGGTTGGCGTCCGCATTGCGGTCGCAGGCGGTGGGCGGATATCGTCCGGCCGCACAGGGACGCAGTGCAGCGATGCGCCGGCGCACGATCTCTTCGGCCTGGCGTTGCCAGTCGAGGTCGAGCGTTGTCGTCACCCGCAGCCCGCCTGCGCGCACGCGCCCGGTGCCGAGCAGGTCTTCGAGCTGGCCCTGCACCCACATGACGAAATGGGGCGCTTCGACGGGAAAAGGAGTGCTGGCAAAGGCCAGGCGCTCGTTGGCAGCTTCCTCCGCCTGGTCAGCCGAGATGTAGCCGTCTCGCACCATCAGGCCGAGCACGGTGGCCTGACGTCGGCGGGCCGCCTCCGGGTATTCAAGCGGATTGTAGCCGGCCGGGTATTGCACAAGGCCTGCCAGCAGCGCGCATTGCGCCAGGTCGAGCTCGCGAGCGTGGACGCCGAAATAGGCCTGAGCAGCCGCTTCGATGCCGACGGCAAAGTGGCCGTAGTAGGTGGTGTTGAGGTAGAGCGCCAGGAGGTCGTCTTTGCTGTAGCGGCGCTCCAACCGCCACGCAAGCCATGCTTCGCGCAGCTTGCGGCGCAGCGAGCGCTCCCCGCGCTCCTCCTCTGTCATGTAGAGATTGCGGGCGAGCTGCTGGCTGATCGTGCTGGCGCCGGAGAAGGGCCCCTCCCCACGCCAGTTCGTCCAGATGGCACGAGCAATTGCCAGCAGATCCACGCCGGGGTGCTGGTAAAAATGGCTGTCCTCGGTGGCGAGGGTGGCCTGCCGACAGGCAAGCGGGATCTCGGCCAGGGGCACCGGCGCGTGCCGACTACCATTCGGTGCAATCGCTTCGTAGAGCAGCCGACCGTATCGGTCTTCGATCCGGATGCCCGGCGTGGGCATGTTCAGGGCGGCCCCAGCTTGCGGATCGGGCAGGTCGGCGAGCCCGGCCCGCCAGACCAGCCAGGTCACGAGCGCGGCTGTCAGCGCGAGCGCTACGCTGTGGGCTAGAAGCCATGATCGGAAGGAATGCATGTCAAAACTCGTCGTCGGATCGCTATGTCGTCGTGGCTGGTGACGATGGCGGGCCTGCTGGCAATTTGACCTGAACAGAAGACGACATTCCCACGCCGATAGTTCCTCGATTATACCCTCTCCGGCGGAGGCCGCCAAATGGCCCAGGGTCGGGGTCTGCTTGCTTCCTTTCCCTCCACCGGTACTCCGTCAGGTCGAATTCTGCGCGACGGATAAGGAATCGTGAAAAAATGAGTTTGTCCCCCTGCTATTGTACCCATCGGGGCGACCTGCGGTATAATGTGGCTCGGCTTCATGTCGCCGATCCTGGCATCATCAACTGGCACTCTTGCTGCGAGGTAAGCATGGCCGCACGAAAACTCTTTCTGGGAATTGATGTCTCGACGACAGGTGCGAAGGCGCTGTTGATTGACCCCGAAGGCAGCGTGGTCGCCAGCGCATCCACCCCCCTCACCGTTTCGACGCCACGGCCCCTGTGGTCTGAACAAGATCCGCACGACTGGTGGGAGGGCACGGTTGCCAGCATCCGACGGGCGTTGGTCGAGGCAGGCGCGACCGGCGCCGATGTCCAGGCCATCGGCCTGACCGGCCAGATGCACGGCCTGACGCTGCTCGACCGCGAGAACCGGGTGCTGCGACCGGCGATCCTGTGGAACGATCAGCGCACCGGCGCCGAGTGCGACGAGATCACCGAACGGATCGGCTTCGCCCGGCTGTTGGCGCTCACCGGCAACAAGATGCTCACCGGTTTCACTGCGCCGAAGATCCTCTGGGTGCGTAAGCATGAACCGGAAGTCTATGCCCGCGTGGCCCATATCCTGCTGCCGAAGGATTACGTGCGTTTTTGTATGACCGGCGAATATGCGGTGGACAAGGCCGATGGCGCCGGGATGTTGTTGTTCGATCTGAAGGCGCGGACCTGGGCGCCGGAGCTGCTCGATCTGCTGGAGATCCCGCCGGCATGGCTGCCGACCCCCTACGAAGGGCCGGAGGTCACGGGCCAGGTGACGGCCGAGGCCGCGGCGCTCACCGGGCTGCGGGCCGGCACGCCGGTGGTGGCCGGCGGCGGCGATCAGGCGGCCGGCGCCGTGGGGACGGGCGCGGTCACGCCCGGCATCGTGTCGCTGGCTCTGGGTACGTCGGGCGTGGTGTTTGCCACGACCGACACACCCTATTTTGACCCTGAGGGCCGGCTGCACGCCTTTTGTCACTCGGCGCCCGGCATGTGGCACCTGATGGGCGTGATGCTCTCGGCGGCCGGGTCGTTGCGCTGGTATCGCGACACACTGGCTCCTGAGGTCCCCTATGATGACGTCGTCGCGCCGGCGGCGGCCATCCCGGCCGGCGCGGAAGGACTCTTCTTCCTGCCCTACCTCACCGGAGAGCGCACACCGCATCCCGATCCGCTGGCGCGCGGCGCGTTCGTCGGGCTGACCGTCCGCCACACGCAGGCGCACATGACGCGCGCGGTCCTGGAAGGTGTGGCGTTCGGCCTGCGCGACAGCATGGAGCTGATCCGCTCGGCCGGCCCGATCGCCCAGGTGCGCGTGGCGGGCGGCGGCGCCAGGAGCGCGCTCTGGCGGCAGATCCTGGCCGACGTGATGAACGTCGAGCTGGTCACTGTCAACACAACCGAGGGCGCGGCCTACGGTGCCGCCCTGCTGGCAGGGGTCGGCGCCGGGCAGTGGGCCAGCGTGGCCGAGAGCTGCGCGGCAACCGTTCGCCCCGTGGAGCGGACCGCACCGATTACCGCGAACGTCCCGATCTACGAGCGCGCCTACGGTCATTATCGCGCGCTCTACCCGGCGCTTAAGCCACTGTTTCATGCGGTCGCCGAATGACAGTTGGCAACTTGCGCCGCAGCGCAAGTTGCCAACTTTGTGTGGGAGTTGATCACCATGTTCCTTACACGTCATCAAACTGCTTCCGGCCCGCGTTGGGCCGCCGATGGTTATCTCCTGCCCCAGGCATTCACTCTCGATTTTGTGTCGGAATTCCCGGCCGAGCGCGTCGCAGAGGTCGTGCGCGCTCTCGTGACCGCCGAGCCGGCCTCTGGGTCCCTCCTGCCGCCCATCGAGCCGGACCAGGAGGTGTGGGCCAGCGGCGTCACCTATCTGCGCTCGCGCGATGCGCGCAAGGCCGAGTCGGCCACGGGCGACATCTACGAGCGAGTCTACGAGGCGACGCGGCCGGAGCTCTTCTTCAAGGCGATCGGCTGGCGCGTGGTTGGACCAGATGCGACAATTCGCGTGCGGGCCGACAGCCGATGGAACGTGCCGGAGCCGGAGCTGACCCTCGTCCTCAACCGGCAGGGCGAAGTTGTCGGCTTCACTGCGGGCGACGACGTCTCGTCGCGTGACATCGAGGGGGAGAATCCGCTCTACCTGCCGCAGGCGAAGGTCTACAACGGCTCGTGCGCGCTGGGACCGGGCATCCAGATCGCCCGCGCCGCTGATCTGGCCGATGTGCGCATCGCCCTGCAGATCCACCGCGATGGGCAGTTGGTCTTCGCAGGCGAGACAAGCACGGCGCGCATGAAGCGCCGCTTCGAGGAGCTCGCGGCCTATCTGTATCGGGAGCTGGCGTTTCCGCGTGGCGCGTTCCTGATGACCGGCACCGGCATCGTGCCGCAGGAGAGCTTCAGCCTGCGGCCGGGCGATCGGGTGCGGATCGAAGTGGGCGGGCTGGTGCTGGAGAACGTGACGGCAGACGCCGGCGGCTGAACGCCTCCGGTTACGATGTGGAAGCCCGCTCAGGTGGGCTGGTGTGCGTTCGACGGCCCCGTTCAGGGGGCTTGCCTCTCGTAGCCAGGTCGCTTCAGCGTCTGGCGGGCTAGTGGGCCGGAAGGAGGCCTGTCATGCAATGGGAACATTTGACCGCGACCGACTTCGCGCGGGCGGTGGCCGAGACGGGCGTCTGCATCGTCGCGCTCGGCGTCATCGAGAAGCACAGCGAGCACCTGCCGCTCGGCACCGATTTCCTCAACGGGCACAAGCTGGCGTGTCTGGCCGCCGAGCGGGAGCCGGCCGTCGTCTTTCCGCCCTTCTACTTCGGCCAGATCTACGAGGCGCGCTGCTTTCCGGGCACGATCACCCTCAAGCCGACGCTGCTCATGGAGTTGATCCAGGGCGTGCTGGACGAGATCGGCCGCAACGGCTTTCGCAAGATCATCCTGCTGAATGCGCACGGCGGCAACACGCACTGGCTGTCGTTCCTGGCCCAGTGCACGTTGTGGGAGCAGAAGCCGTACAGCGTCTATCTCTACACCGGCGCGCTGAGCGAGGAGCGACGTCGCGCGTGGAACGCCATCGTCGAGACCAAGCTGCACGGCCACGCGTGCGAGTGCGAGACGAGCATCTCGCTGGCGAATCACCCGGAGCTGGTGAAGATGGATCGCGTGCCGGCTGAGCCGGCCGAGCCGCTTGGCCGCCTGAAGGACTTGCCGGCGAACTTCAGCGGCATCAGCTGGTACGCCAACTATCCCGACCATTATGCCGGCGATGCGCGGTCGGCTACGGTCGAGAAGGGCCTGGCGCTGCGAGAGATCGCCGTGGATGCGCTGGCGGAGTACATCGCCGCAGTGAAGGCAGATCGGCTCGTCCCGGCGCTGACCGAGGAGTTCTTCCGTCGCACCCGCCGGGAGTAACCCATGTCACGCAAAGGAGTTTCACGGTTATGACGACGATAGACATCGAGCAGCGGATCTCCGATCTGCTCGCCCGCATGACCCTCAAAGAAAAGGTCAGCCTGATGTCCGGCGCGGACAACTGGCACACTGTGCCCATCGAGCGGCTGGGCATCCCGTGGATCACCATGACCGATGGGCCGCACGGGGTGCGCACGACGCACGATCCGGGTCGGACGTTCGTCCCGGCGACCGCGTTCCCGACGGGCGTATCGTTTGCGGCCAGCTGGAATCCGGCGCTGGTCGAGCGCGTCGGCGTGGCGCTGGGCGAAGAGACGCATGCATTGGGCTGCGACGTGCTGCTCGGCCCGTGCGTCAACATCGTACGCCACCCGCTGGCCGGCCGCAACTTCGAGAGCTACGCCGAGGACCCTTACCTGGCCGGCCGCATCGGCATCGCGTGGGTTAAAGGCGTGCAAAGTCAGGGGGTGGCCGCGTCCCTCAAGCATTACGCCTGCAACAACCAGGAGATCGAGCGGATGCGCGGCAACTCGGTGGTGGACGAGCGCACCCTGCGCGAGATCTACCTGGCGCAGTTCGAGATGATCGTCAAAGAGGCGCGGCCGTGGACGGTCATGTGCGCGTACAACCGCATCAACGGTGTGTACGCCAGCCAGCATCATCACCTGCAGAACGAGATCTTGAAGGGCGAATGGGGCTTCGACGGCGTCATCGTCTCCGATTGGGGCGCCAACCATACGATCGTGGAATCGGTCGCTGGCGGGCTGGACATCGAGATGCCCGGTCCGGCCAGGTACTACGGTCGCTTGCTGGTAGAGGCCGTGCATAACTGGCAGATCGAAGAGCAGTTGATCACCGAGGCGGCCCGGCGCATCTTGCGGTTGATCGCGCGCGTGGGCAAGCTCGACGGCCTGGCCATGCCGGCCGGCGCAGTCAACACGGCCGAACACCAGGCCCTGGCACGCGAACTGGCCGAGGAAGCGATCACCCTGCTCAAGAACGAGCGGTCCGTCCTGCCGCTCGATCTCAGCCGGATCAACTCGGTGGCGGTGATCGGCCCGAACGCGGCCGAGGCGGTCGTCAGCGGCGGCGGCAGCTCGCAGGTCGAACCGCCCTATCGCGTCAGCCCGTTGGAGGGGCTGCGGTCGAGGCTGGACGGCAAGGTCGTGCTCCGTTACGAGAAGGGCTGCGAGAACGTGCGCGACTTGCCGTTGCTCAGGCCGGGGAGCGTCGTTCCGGCGCAGGGAGAAGGCCCCGGCCTGTGGGGCGAGTATTTCGACAATCCATCCTTTGCGGGCCGGCCGGTCATCGGCCGCGTGGACCGGCGCTTCCGCTTCTGGCGGCTGAGCTTTGCGCCGCTGGAGACGACCCCGGCCGAGTTCTCGGTGCGCTGGACGGGCAAGATCGTGGCGCCGGGCAGCGGCACTTATTCCTTCGGGATGAGCAATTCCGGCACGTGCCGAATTTACCTGGACGGCAAGCTGTTGGTCGAGAACGTCAATCCGCAATCTGCAGTGGCGTGGCCGGTTACCGAGGCCGCGGCCACGGTGAAGTTGGAGGAGGGTCGTGTCTACGATCTGACGGTCGAGTACGTGCGGCCCGCCTGGCTCGACCTGCCGCACCTGCAGATCCGCTTCGGCTCGACCCCGACGGCTGAGGAGGCCGCTGCCCAGATCGCGCGTGCCGTCGCCATCGCGCGCGGATCGGATGTGGCGCTGATCTTTGCTGGCTACCCGGAGGGTTACGAGACCGAGGGGAGCGATCGGCCTGACATGGCTCTCACCGGCCAGCAGGATGAGTTGATTCGCGCGGTGGCCGCGGTCAACCCGAACACGGTCGTCGTGCTGAACGTCGGCGCGCCCGTGACGATGCCGTGGGCCGGTCAGGTGGCGGCCATCGTGAACGCGTATTATCCGGGCATGGAGAACGGCAATGCCGTGGCGCGCGTGCTGTTGGGCGAGGTCAATCCGTCCGGCAAGCTGCCGGTGACCTACCCGCAGCGGCTGGAGGATACGCCGGCCTATCTGAATTATCCGGGCGGCCGCGATGTGCGCTACGGCGAGGGGATCTTCGTCGGCTATCGCTACTACGACGCGAAGGGGATCGAGCCACTCTTCCCGTTTGGCCATGGCCTGTCCTACACCACCTTTGCCTACAGCGACCTGCAGGTTACAGCCCAGGTCAGGCCGGGCGAGCCGGTGGCGGTGGCGGTGACGGTGACCAACACCGGTCACCGGGCCGGCAAGGAGGTGGTGCAGCTTTATGTGCGCGATGTGGCGGCCAGCGTCCCGCGGCCGCCGAAGGAGTTGAAGCGGTTCGCCAAGATCGCGCTGCAGCCCGGGGAATCCCAGACCGTGCGCTTCGAGCTGGATGAACGCGCGCTGGCGTTCTACGATCCCGATCGTCAGGCGTGGGTCGCGGAGCCGGGCGAGTTCGAGGTGCTGGTCGGCAGCTCGTCGCGCGATATCCGCGCCCGCGCGATGTTCGAGCTGATCGGGTAGGCAGCGCCTACGCGCCAGGCATCTTGCAGAGTACCTGGCACGTGGAATGGTGATTTTCAGATCAGGTCAAGATGATGAATGTCCTTGTGATCCATTCCAGTCCCAATCCGGATGGCCTGACGGCCGCGTGTGCGGCGGCTGCCGCAGCGGGCGTGCGGGATGCCGGCGGTCAGGCCGAAGAGGTGCGGCTGAACGACATGCAGGTCGGCATGTGCCAGGCATGCAACAACGGCTGGGGCACATGTCGGCGCGAGCATGTCTGTCAGGTGTTGGACGGCTTCCAGGCGCTCCACAGCCGCATGCTGGTGGCTGACGCCCTCGTGCTCGTGACGCCCGTTTACTGGGGCGAGATGAGCGAATCGGCCAAGGCGCTGACCGATCGTCTGCGGCGCTGCGAGGCGTCGCGCGGGGAGGAGAGCGGACTGGCCGGCAAGCCGGTGATCGGCGTGGCCGCGGCCGGTGGCTCGGGCGGCGGGATGATCACCTGTTTGCTGAGCATGGAGCGTTGGATCCAGCACGTGCGGGCGCGCACGTTCGATCTGATCCCGGTCAACCGTTGGAGCCGACCGTATAAGCTGGCTGCGATCCGCGAAGCCGGCCGCGCGCTGGCAGCCGGAGTGTGGTGAGTGGCCACCATTCGCCTGGAGAACGTCAGCCGGGTCTTTGCGCGCGGGGAGGTGACCCGGCTCTCTGTGACGGGCCGCGGCCTGGCCGGCAGCCAGGCCGATCGCGCCTTCGCGGAGCGGGTCGCCGCCCACACGCGTGATGAAGCCGCGGCGCGCAGCGCGCACGGCGAGATCCTGGCGCTCGATCATGTCAATCTGACCGTGCCGAACGGCCAGACAATGGCCGTGCTGGGGCCGTCGGGCTGCGGCAAGAGTACGTTGCTGCGCGTCGTTGCCGGCCTGGATGATGGCTATACCGGCACGGTCTACTACGACGGCCAGGACATGCGCGACGTGCCGCCGGGCGATCGCTTCATCGGTATGGTGTTCCAAAACTACGCGCTCTATCCGCACTTCGAGGGCCACGGCAACCTGAGCTTCTTCTTCCGCGTGCGCAAGGCGCCGAGCGCCGAGGCCGAGGAGCGCATCCGCATCACCTCCGAGATCATGGGGATCGGTTTCGAGGAGTTGCTGCCGCGCAAGCCGGGCGCCCTGTCGGGCGGCGAGCAGCAGCGGGTGGCCATTGCGCGTGCCATCGTCCGCAATCCCCGCCTTTTCCTCTTCGACGAGCCGCTCTCGAATCTGGACGCCAAACTGCGGCTGCAGACGCGCGTTGAGATCAAGCGGCTGCTTCATCGTTTTGCCATCACCGCACTTTACGTAACACATGATCAGGACGAGGCCGTGGCGCTGGCCGATCAGATCGCGATCATGCGCGAGGGTCGGATCGAGCAGGTGGGGTCGTATCACGAGCTGCGGGACGATCCACGCAATGCGTTTGTGGCGGGCTTTCTGGGCCGTCGGCCGATGAACCTGTTGCCTGGTGTGGTGCAGGACGATGGCCGTCTGCGGCTCGGCGAGACGACGGTTGTCTTGCCTGAAAGGGTGCGCTCACGTTGTGCGCCGGGCCAGGCGGTGATCCTGGGCGTGCGACCAGAGGCCGGCCGGTTACTCTTGGGCCGGCCATTGGCTGCCGGCGAGTTCCGGCTGGCCGGCCAGGTTGAGGCGGTGGAGCCGGACTACGTGCACCGCACGCTCGCTGTCGGCCTGGCTGCGGGCGAGCTATCTTTTTGGGCCTTCGCGGCGGCCGACGAGTGGGTGCGTCTCGGCGAGCGGGTGGAGGCGGCGTACAGATCGGACGCGCTGTACTTCTTCGATGGGAAGCGCGGGGAGCGGCTGTAGGGGCGATCCTCCGTGGTCGCCCCGTGGCGGGCGGGCACGGAAGCGGGCGGGCACAGAGGCCCGCCCGTACGTAGGGGCGATCCTCCCGTGGTCGCCCCGTGGTGGGCACAGAGGCCCGCCCGTACGTAGGGGCGATCCCTCCGTGGTCGCCCCGTGGCGGGCGGGCACGTAGGGGCGATCCTCCGTGATCGCCCCGTGGTGGGCACAGAGGCCCGCCCGTACGTAGGGGTGATCCTCCGTGATCGCCCCGTGGGGGGCGCGGAGGCCCGCCCGTACGTAGGGCGATCCTCCGTGATCGCCCCGTGGGGCGCAGGGCGGGCGCGGAGGCCCGCCCGTACGTAGGGGCGATCCTCCGTGGTCGCCCCGTGGGGCTGGGGAAGGATCGTACATGTCACACCGGTTTGCTGTTCTCGAACGCCTGAACGTCGCTTTGGTCGGCGCGGCCAGCCGGGGCGGATCGTTCGCGGCCGCGTTCGCCGCGCATCCACGCACGCGCATCCACGCCGTCTGCGATGTGCGCGCCGAGCTGCTGGAAGAGGCGCGCGCCAGAACCGGCGCGACCGAAGCCTATGCCGACTACGGCGAGATGCTCGAGAAGTCGGACATAGACGCTGTCGTGATCGGCACCCCGATGCAGCTTCATGCAGCGCAGGCCATTCAGGCGCTGGAGCGGGACATCCACGTCCTGAGCGAGGTGACGGCCGGCGTGACGATGGACGAATGCCGGGCGTTGGTCGCTGCGACCAAACGTTCGCGCGCAGTCTACATGATGGCCGAGAATTACATCTACATGAAGCCCAACGTGCTGGTGGGCGAGCTGGTGCGGCGCGGGCTGTTCGGCGAGCTTTACTACGCCGAAGGGGAATACATCCATGAGCTGAAGGCGCTCAACGAGCGAACTCCCTGGCGCCGTAGGTGGCAGACAGGCATTGACGGCATCACCTACCCCACGCATAGCCTCGGCCCGATCCTGCAATGGATGGCCGGAGATCGGATCGTCCGGGTCTGCTGTGAGGGGAGCGGCCACCACTATCGGGATCCGCGCGGGGATTTCTACGAGAACCAGGACAGCTGTGTGATGCTGGCCAAGACCGCGCGCGGCGCATTGATCAAGATTCGCGTGGACATGCTATCGAATCGGCCTCACGCGATGACGAACTACCAGCTCCAGGGCACGCGGGGATGCTACGAATCGGCGCGCACGAGCCAGTGGGGCGAGCGCAACAAGGTCTGGCTGGCCGACCTGGCGCCTGACCCGAACACCTGGCTCGATCTGGCGAGCCTGGAGGCGGAATATTTGCCTCCCATGTGGCGCAATCCCCCGGCCGAGGCGCTGGCCGCCGGACATGGCGGCGGAGACTATTTCGAGATCATGGATTTCGTCGCCAGCATCGTGGATGGCGCGCCATGTCCCATCGGCATCCACGAGGCGATGGACATGACGCTGCCGGGGCTGGTCAGCCAGGCTTCGATCCGCGCGGGCGGCGCCTGGCTGGAGGTGCCCGATTCGCGCTCGTGGTGAGGTGGTGTTCAACTTTTGTTACGAAAGGTGCACTTTTGTCATGCTCGATGGACTCAATCCGATCGGTTTCTTGTTGATCGCGTTGGCCGCCATGGCGGCCGGCCTGGTGAACGCGCTCGCCGGGGGCGGCACGTTGATCTCTTTTCCGATGTTGACCTTCGTTGGCCTGCCGGCGGTGTCGGCGAATGTCACGAACACAGTTGCACTCTGTCCAGGGTACCTCGGCGCGACGTTGGGGCAGTCGAGCGATCTGCGCGGGCAGATGCGCAGGCTGTGGTGGGCTGTGCCGGCGGGCGTGATCGGCGGGGTCATCGGCGGCGTGCTGCTGCTCAGCACCGGCGAGAAGTTGTTCCGTCAGCTGATCCCCTTCTTGATCCTGCTGGCGTCTGCTCTGCTGGCGGTCCAGGATCCCGTGCGCCGCTGGCTCGTGCAGCGTGCAAACCGCGCGGGCACCCACTCGCCTGCCGAGGGTTGGGCCGCGCTGCCCGTCGGTCTGGCGGCCGTGTACGGTGGCTATTTCGGCGCCGGGCTGAGCGTGATCGTCCTGGCCGTGCTCGGCCTGGCGGTCGAGGATAACCTGACGCGGCTGAACGCGCTGAAGCAGAGCATCGCGTTCAGTACAAACATCGCGGCGGCGCTGCTTTTCGTCTTCTCCGGGCCGGTGAACTGGCCGGCCGTGCTGGTGATGGCGGTCGGCGCGCTCATCGGCGGCGCTCTGGGCGGCCGCCTGGCCGGACGTATCAAGCCATCTATGCTGCGCTGGATCGTGGTGACGATCGGCGTGGCGGTAGCGGTGATCTATTTCGTGCGGTAGGATCCCACCGGGTCTAATACCTCATCAGGCGGGCCAGGCCAGCCGGATCGGTTGTGGCGAAATAGCGCCGATAGGCGGCCGTTTCGGTCAGCAATGCTTCGAGCTGGGCCGTGATCTGGCCCAGCTCCGGCTGCCGGACGCCATCTCCCGGCGCAAGGAACATTTCGTCTCCCGCTCCGGTTGTTGCGTGGATGTGGCCAGCCGCGGCCAGCCAGGCCAGCCCCTGGCGCACGGCGATCTCGCGGGCGGCGAGCGCGGCTGCGAGCTCCGACAGGCGCGCTCGCCCTTGCCGGCGCCTCAAGATATGCTTGACGAGTCCGGCCAGTCGCTGCAGGAATGCTTCCGGCCGATCCAGGCCCGGATCGCGGCCGAACAGATACACCACCTCTGGCTGCACCGCGGTGATGATCTGGCGCAGCTCGGCCGGGCCGGGCGGTGTCGTCCAGAGGATCAGCCGCGCGGCCGGCGTCAGTTGCAACCGCGTTCTCACTGGCGGGCCGCTCAGCTCGGATTCGCCTTCGGCCCAGCAGACCGTCGCCGGATCGGCCAGGAGCGGGCGCAACGCGGCGACCGGATCGGTGACATGGCGCAAGTCCTCGATGCGGACTTCCACGGTCGGCCGGACGACGACCCCGGCGGCCGGCCGGGCGGCGATCCAGGTGATCTGGATGCCGCGCGTGCCGCGGTAGTCCTGGCTGCGCACGGTGTAGGCCAGATCGAAGCGGCCTTCGGGCAACGTCTCGCCGGCCGCATCCCACCAGATCACCTCGTAGCCGGCACCCCAGGTATCTTCCACGGCGATGAGCAGATGGCTGGTGGCGCGGCCGATGGCGCGCTGGCCTGTCACCAGGAGATCGCGGCTGACCAGGGTGAGGGGCGGATGGCCCGGGCCGAATGGGGCCAGGCGTTCGAGGTCGGCCACCAGTTCCGGGCTCAGGTCGCCGAGCGGCAGCTCGCCGTCAATGGGCAGGCCATTGGGCACATGGGCTTCGGCGGCCATCTGCGCCACCGTGCGGCCAAGGCGGCGGCGAAATTCGGCAATCCGTTCGGTCGGCAGGCTCAGGCCGGCGGCCATCGGGTGACCACCGAAGTTCAGCAGCAGTTCGGCGTGGCGGCCGATCGCCGCGGTGATGTTGATGCCGACCACCGACCGCGCCGAGCCGCGGGCCGGCTCGGCCGAGCCGGGCGTCGGCAACGAGAGCAGTACGGTCGGTTTGCCGTAACGTTCTACCAGGCGGCTGGCCACAATGCCCACGACCCCCGGGTGCCAGCCAGGGCCGGCCAGCACGAGCGCGGCGTGCTCTAACAGTGTCGGATCTCGTCGCAGCTGATCCTGCGCGGCCGCGTAGACCTGGTCGCACAGCAGTTTGCGCCGTGCGTTGAGCGCTTCCAGATCGGCTGCCAGCAGCCGCGCGCGCGTCAGCGCCTGGCCGGAGGACAACATGTGTTCCCTGCCTGCGCTGTCGGTTATCCCCAATCGCAGGAACTCCACGGCCACGTTTGCGTCGGCCAGCCGGCCCAGTGCGTTCAGTCGCGGAGCCAGCACGAAGCCGATGTGGTCCTCTGTCAGATGTGTCGGGTCGAGTTCGGCCGCCTCCATGAGGGCCTGCAAGCCCAGGCGCCGGGTGCGCCGCAGCGCGATGAGACCGCGTTGCAGCAACGTGCGTGTGTCACCGATTAGTTCGGCCTGATCGGCCACGATGCCCAGCGCGACGAGATCGAGCAGCATCTCTGTGGCTTCGGGCCGGCCGGCGCGCCGATAGAGCGCCTCGGCCAGCTTGCAGGCGATGCCGACACCCGGCATAGTGGCGAGGGCTGCGGGCGAAACGGTCTGATCCCCGGCCGCGATCGGGCCTCTCTGGTTCGGTGCCAGCTTCGGGTTCACGATGGTCAGCGCTTCGGGCAGCACGGCCGGCGGATCGTGATGATCGGTGATGATGAAATCCACGCCGTTGCCGCGGGCAAAGGCGGCAGCCTCGACAGCAGCGATGCCGGTGTCGCATGTGAGGATCACCCGCGCGCCGGCGGCGATCACACGCGCCAGCACCGCCACGTTGACGCCGTGCCCCTCGGTGGCGCGCACCGGGATGTGGTGAGTTACTGCCGCGCCGAGATCGGCCAGCGCCGAGACCAGCAGCGCAGTGGCAGTCTGGCCGTCTACGTCGAAGTCGCCCCAGACGCAGATCGGTTCGCGGTTACGGCACGCGGCTTCCAGCCGCTCGACCGCGGCGAGCAAGCCAGGGAGCGCCTCGGCCGGCGTGGGGCTGCTGGCGGCAGGATTGAGGAAGGCGGCCGCTGCCTCCGGCGTCGTAATGCCGCGGCGGACGAGGGTCTGGGCGATGAGGGGATGGCCACCTACGGCGTCGGCGAGCGCGGCCGGAACGGATACGGGTGCGGGCTCCAGCCAGGGTCGGGTCATGGTCAAAACACGATCTCCCCGATCTGCTCGAAATCGAAGCGGCCGGTCCAGTCCCGTGCCGGTTCCTCTGGTCCCGCCGCCTCCAGGTCGGCCTCGTCCAGGTCGCCGGCCTCGACCCCGCGGCCACAGAGCGAGCGATAGGTGCAAAAGCGACAGCGCGCGCGCTCGTCGGTGAGCGGGAAGATCGTGTCGGTGCGGCCGGCGATCTCGACCACTAGTTCGGTCAGGAGACGGCCGTCAGCCGCAAACTGGGTGGCATCGTAGGGCAGGCGCTCCGGCTGATCCGGGAAGTTGGCGAACCAGTAGACCATTTCGACCTGATCAGGGCGGAGGCCGGGGAAGAGGTCGGCGCCGGCCCGCATCAGCAGATAGCGGTAGACGCGCGTCTGCATCCGTTCGCTCAGCCAGCCCGGTCGCGGCCGCCGGGCCGCGGTTTTCCAGTCCACGATGACGGCGCGGCGACCTGGCTCGATGCCGATCAGGTCGTATTTGGCGATCAGCCGGTAGCCGGCCAACGGCGCCGAGAGAGTGATCTCGGGCAGGCGCGTGGCGGGCAGGTCGGTCGGCGGCGATGCGAGGTAGGCACGCCACCAGCCCGCCAGCGGTTCGGTTTCGGACAGGAGGGGTGTCTCAGCGGTGATGATGCCCAGCGTGTGCTGATGTACCAGGCGATGGAACGCCTCGCCGTCCTGCACCTGTGCCTCGTACTCGTCGGCCGGCTCGGCTGTCACGGCCGGCCAGGCGAGCTGCAGCAAATGGCGCAGCTGAAACCGCCGGGGACAATCCACGTAGTCCTGCAAGTTGGCTTGACTGAACAGGAAGTCGTCGGGTAGCGACAAAGTGACCTCCGGAACATCGGGCGTCCGACGTCAGGCGCCGGGCGTGACGTCTGACGCGTCACGCTTCACGTTTGGCGTCTCCCGCTTTCCCACCATGTGCGCAGTGCGATGAACGGGACGGCCGGTTGGATCTCGCCGACCGTTTGGCGGCCGCTGTTCCAGGTGATGATCAATTCGCGGCGCGCGCGCGTGATGCCGACGTAGAGCAGGCGCAGGCGTTCGGCCGCGTAGTCGAGCCGGGCCTGGGCGGTGGCCTGGCCGGCCGGCAGATAGGCCGCCAGCAGGTCTTCCTGAAGCAGCGCGCGCAGCTGGGCCAGTGCCTCCGCGTTGAGATTCAGGCTGTCCCGAATGAACCATTTTTCGGAAATGTAGGCGTCGCCGGGCAGGGCCGACGGGAAGTCGTAGGCGTTGACCGACATCAGATACACGCGGTCCCATTCCAGCCCTTTGGCCTTGTGCATGGTAGCCACGACCACCTGGCCCCGATGTGCGTCGGGGTCGAAGCCGGTGTCGGCCTCGGCCAGGCCCAGGAATTTGCGCTCATTGCGGGCGATCGCGCCCAGTTCCTGGGTCAGTTCAGGCAGGCGCCAGTGCGGGTGGTCGGCGGCGATCTGTTCCAGGGTGACGGCCAGCTTGTGTGCCACGGCCAGGTCGGCCGGCCGGTCGAAAAGATCGGCGGCGATCGTCAGGAGGAGCTGGTCAATGGGCAGGACGACCGCCTGTTGCCAGCGTCGGGCCAGCTCTCGAAAGGCGCGCACCTGGGCGAGCAGAGCCTCATCGGCGTCGGCCAGCCCCAGCAGATCCGATAGTTCCTGTCCCAGGCGGGGCCACAGGAAATCCTCGACGGCCGGGCAGCGCCGCAATGCCCGTGCCACATGTTCCAGCCGCAAGGCGGCCTGAGGGTCTTCCCGGTCGGCACGGCGCCAGACCGTGTAGGCCGTGGCGAGCTTTTTCGACGAGACCGGATCGGCCAGGAAGGCCAGGATGTTGCCCAGCGCGCCGGCCGCCTCGCGCGTGGACTGGCTGCTCTTCAGCAGTTCGACCACCTCGATCCCTGCTTCCTTAAGTGCTTTGACCACTGCAAAGCCGCGATCGTTGCGCGGCACGAGCACGGCCACTGTGTGGTCGGGATGTTCGGGCAGCCAGCGCTTTAGCGAGCTGACAACCGCTTCCAGTTCTTCGGCCGGCGTGAACTTGCGAGCGATGAGCCTGACGCCCTCCGGATCGTCCGGCGGATTGGGCTGGGGATCGCCGGGCGGGGTCGGTTCGATGTACGGCGGCGCCACCAGTGCCTCGCGCACGGCCGGCGTCGGGTGCTCGCGACGCGTCCAGTCCACCAGGAAGTTGGCCAGGTGAATGATGCTGCGTGTGGAGCGGCCGGAATTGGGCAGCTCTTTGGCCTGCACGCCCGGCTCCTGCAGGAAATTGCGCAGGAAATAGGGGCTGGCCGTGGTGAATGTCTCGAAGATCGCCTGGTTGGGATCGCCGACGCGCACCCAGTTGCCGTTGGGTCCGGCCAGCAGGCGCAGGATGCGCTCCTGGAGCCGGCTGCTGTCCTGCGCCTCATCCTCCAGGATGTACGGCCAGCGATGGCGCAGGCGCTTGAGATATTCGCCGTCCAGCTCCAGGGCTCGCAGCGCCAGCCGGATGAGGTCATCGTAGTCCACGCCGGCACGATAGCTCAGGCCGCGCTCGTAGTCTGCGTAGATGGCCCATCCCATCTCCAGCAGGGGCAATGGTTCGGGCCGTCGGTCGAGTTCGGCGCGCAGGAGTGCCGGGGTGAGCTGCATGTCTTTGGCCAGACGGATGAACTCCTGCGCCACCTCGGCCACCAGGCCCGGCCACTGCTCGCGGCGGATCCAGTCCCGCTTGCGGTCATCCAGATCGGGCCGCAGGAAGAGGTCGGCCACCTCCGGATGGCCGGCGGCCCACGTCTCGGCCGCCTCGGTCAGGATTTCGTTTGCAGTGCGCTCGTCTATGATCTGGAATTCGTTGGCCAGTCCGACCAGGCCAGGCCGTTCGCGTACGATGTCGTGGGCCAGGCCGTGCAGAGTGCGCACACGGTAGCCCACGTGCGGCAGCAGTCCGGCGGCCGTCACGAATTCGTCCACGCGGCGGGCGAAGTTGTCCACGGCCGAGTTGACGAGCGTGACGATGAGCACTTCCTGATCGTCGGCCAGCCGACCGGACGCAACGATCTGCGCGGCGAGCGCGGACAGGGTGTGCGTCTTCCCGCTGCCCGGCACTGCGGATACACCCATGTACCCGCCGCTATAGGCCAGCACTTCCTGTTGTTTGGGACGAGGGATGAACATGGGTGTCAGGCGTTAAGCATGAAACGCGAAAACGTTCAGGCGTTGAACGTTAGCAGCACGCGCTGGACTGCCTGAAGCAGTGGGCCGCGTTGTTCGTTGCCGGTTTCGCCGAGCTCGCTGAGGCCAAGATGGACTTGCGTGCGACAGCGGCGAAGCAGGCCTAAGACGAGCGTCATCAGCGCATCTTGTCGTGCCGTGTACTCGTCGGCGTCGGTCCAGGCGCCGCCATGCCAGCCCCGACTGAGCACGTATGGATGTGTCAGTGGCTGGTAGAGGCGCTCCCACCAGCCTGTGCCGCCCACGTCGAGCCAGAACTGATGGCTGACAGGACGGTTGCTCATCAGAAAGGTGTAGGCGGGCGCGAGCAGGACGGCATCTTGCGGCTGGCGTTGCCAGCTGCGCACGTACTGCGCGGCAACGACCCCGTCCTGCACCATTTGCACGTATTCGCGGCCGAGAGCCAGATCGTCGCTGTCACCGGCAGCCGAGACGGAGAGGATCTCTCCTCGGATCCTGCCATCGGCTGCTTCCCCGGCCCCGCGTCTCTCTGGGGAGGGGAGGACCATCACCTGGCGGAATTTGCGCACCGATTCGATCAGGTTGGCGGTGATTTCGCCGGCATCGTAGTTGTGGTGGAAGCCATAGCCCGGCTGCGAGAGCAGCTCGCCGAACAGGCGGCTGAAGAAATGGTCGAGGCTGGTCGTGGCCGGCACGGTTGTGGCCCGGCGGCGGCCGGTGCCGCGGGTGAGGCGTGCCGCGGCGGGCTGATGTGCTTCTTTCTGCCGCGCAGCCACCCAGGTGCGCAGCCCCTCGTAGCGGCCGGCCAGCAGGAACGTGATTCGCTCCTGCATCGCCGGTTCGATGTCCGCGAACGGCAGCAGCGTCGGTTTGCCGTCATGGATGCGATAGGCGATCTCGGCCAGCAGGTGAGCGCGCACCAGATCGAGATCGGCAATCGCCAGCATCAGCGCATGGGCCACATCGTATCTGGTGGGCCGGATGCCCCAACCCGGATGGCAGAGGGCTGCCAGCGTGAGCAGGCATTGCGTGGCCGGCTCTTCGCGCAGCGCGCGCGATGGGCGATGCGAGCGCACGGGGACAGCGCGGGCTGTCAGCCGCGTGGACAACGCGAAGCGGAGTGCGTCCGTGAGGTAGGGTGCCAGCACCGCGATCTCGGCCGGCGGCGTGCCCTCGCCGTGCACCAGCCGGCCGACTTCATCCGCGACCCAATCGAGCATCTCCGGATAGAAGCGATGCGCCTGATAGTCCAGCGCGGCGCGCGGCCGGCCAGCAGTGCCTACTGCCGACGGGCCGCCAGGTGGTCCGCTGGTTGTCGCGAGCGGGCGGCCCAGGCTGCGGGCCAGCGCCTGTCCGAGCGCGCTCACGGCCGGCGTCGCGATCAACGAGGTCGTGAAGACCATGTGCCCCTGGCATCGGTCGCGCAGCCGGTACGCGCTCTCGGGGTCGGCGCCCAGAAAGCGGCGATAGCCCGCATTCTGGTCGTAGACCAGCAGCGCCGCACGGCACTCGGACAGCCACTCGGCCAGCAGGTCGTGCGCCACCGGCGTGTCCTCCTCGATGTTGTCGGCGATGAGATACGTGTAGCGGCCGGTCAGGTAGCGCCGACAGGCTGGCAACGGCCACAGGTGGCGCACGAAGACCTCATATTGCAGCGAGAAATCGAGCAGGTTGTGGGCCAGGCAGTACGCTCGAAAACGGGTCGCGCATTCCTGCGCTTCATCGTACACGCGCATCTGGGCGGCCTCTCCCACCCATGCCGCCTTCAGCCGTGCCGCGATTTCGGTGTGCGGAAAGCCGATGACCGCGGCTTTGTTCAGGTTGTCGAGGATCTGGCTATAGAGGCGGTTGCGCTCGATCCGGATCGTGTCGAAATAGCCTGCGTCGAGGAGCGGCCGCACGATGCGGGCCATGTAGTACTGGGCGGTCTCCAGCGTCAGAAAGACCGGCGGTCGTTCCGGCGCGGCGAAGCCGGCCGGTCCTGCCACCTGGGGCCAGAATAACTCGATCATGCGTTGTGCCAGGCCGCCGAGCGTCGCCACGGTCACCTCGCCTCCTGGCGGCGCGGTCGGGTGGCGCAACGCGGCGGTGTAGGGCGTGGCCAGAGTGCGCTGGGGCGTCAGGACCAGGATCGCGCGCGCCGGCACGCCTGCTTCCAGCCAGCGCAGCAGGCGCGCCACCGCGGCCGTGGTCTTGCCGGCCCCGGCCGGACCTTCCAAGAAGACGGTCTGGTCGAGGGGCAGTGCCACGCACGCCTGCTGCGATTCGGTGAGCGGAGGTAGAGACATGGTACCTCAGGACTAACCCCGTGCGATGGCGACCTCCCGGTAGGTCAGCGTCCAGACGCTCGACTCGAAGACGAGCCAGAGGCCTTGCACGAACACGGTGGGCACGATCAGGATCAGCAAGAAAAGGGGCACTCCCAGGGCCACGGCCCAGCCCACCGATTGCGTGAGCGTGTGCACGGCCAGGCCGATGCCGCCGCCCACCGCGGCCGCGATCACCAGCACGACCAGCAGAAGCACGAGAAACACCAGGCCGAAGACCAGGCCGATCCCGAACATCAACAGCCACATGACCCCCACATCCTTGAGCCGTCGTCGTGCTGCAGCGTAGCCCACGACCAGCGCCTGCCCGATGCTGCGGTCGGCCAGGGCGATCTCGCGCGACCAGAACTGGCCGAGAATGGAGAGAATCACGACCGCAACGAGGATGATGGCGACCATCAGCAATTCGAGGCCGATCGTGGCGGCGATACCGAGCACCCGTGCTGCCGGGCTGTCTATGAGCAGCAGGAGCAACGGCGTGGCGCCGAGGCCGAGCAGCAGCAACACGAGGATCACGGCCGGGATGACGATGATCAGGTCGAGCAGCCAGAGGCGGAAGCTGCGATTGCTCCAGCCCAGGCGCAGGCCTTCCTGCCAAGTGGGCGCTGTGCCGGTCGCCTCGATCTGATCCACGCTGCGATAGAGTGCCACACGCGCTACGTAGTTGACGATCACGGCGACGATGGCCAGGATGGCCAACAGGCAGCAACATGCGACGATGGCGCCGGCGAGCGCCTGCCAGTCTATCCGGTCGAGGCCCAGCCGATCGAGGCCGGGGATCGGCAGACCGTCGAACGGCGAGCTCCGGCCGCCGTCTCCGGCACGCCAGCTGCTGCCGCCCCCGCCGCCGCTCGTCAACGCCAGCAAGATGCCGAAGAGCCACAACACTTTGTAGCGTCGCGTGATCTCGTAGGCCCGCTTGATCAGTTGCGTGTGCTTCATTGTCCTCTCCGTTTGTGGGTATGGTGGAACGGCGATGCGTCACCTTTTGCCCGGACCGACGTCATGATGGACAGATCAAGAAGATACAAAGCATTTCGTCGTGTTGGAACGTTGCCATGGAACAAGCCTGTGACCTCGACCTCGAGCAAACTATCGCCGATGCAGCCCGGTGGCGCGAGCTGACCCGGCTGCTGCGTGCCAAAGCCTACAATGTCATGACGCCGGAGGAGATCGCCAGGCAGTTTCCCGATCTGCGCCGGCTGTATCAGGAGATTCAGCGCGGTCAGAACGGCGCGAAGCTATCATATCACGTGTAGATGGTCGGTCCTGGACGAGATCGCCTAGGTCATGTCATATCCACGATCTGCAGCCGATACATGGGCGCCAGTGCCTCGAACACGGCTGTCACCTGGGGCTCGTAGCGGCGCATGTAGGTGATGGTGCGCAGAGTACGATCGGCCGTGATCGAGCAATGCGCGTCTGCCAGTGCTTTGCGCACGCGCTCCCACACCTCCTCGTTCGGAAAGTGCAGGGTTACCTGCATCTCGCGCTGGACCTCGACGGTCGGCGGCGCGGCTGGCCGGGGCACGCAGACAGGCATCGCTCTTCGGAAGACGGAGTGCGCCTCTTGCGGTACGGTCGCAAAGCCACTTTCCCCGTGTTTGATCCACATCGGCATCAGCGCGGCTCGTTCGAGTCGGGCATAGAGAGCTGTGGCCGAACGCACCAGGCGCATGCGCAGAGAGATCTCCTCTGCGATCAGCGCATCAACTTCGGCCGCGCGGCGATCCGTCCACTCCCCTTCCCAGAGCGCAAAGTCCGTATAGAGGGTGAACCGGCTCGATAGATCGCTCCACTCGCGCAGCTCGCGCACGACGTTCTGGGGCAGCTCGCGGCCGCTCAATTCCTCCAGGCGTTTGAGCACGTTCAGGTGTTCGTCCTGGACGAGCGCGGCCGCCACCTTCTCTCGCCGCAGCTTCAAGACCGTCACCATACCGCTGGTTGTATGTCCCGTAGATGAACTCCGTCTCGGGAGTGCTGTACGCGCGTGCGAAGAAGCTGATCTGCACCTCCTCACGGATGGCTGCCAGCAAATGGAGGGCTGCGATCTCGCGCTGGCTCAGCGCTGTCAACGCGGCCGCTACGCCGACCTCTGACAGGAAGAAGTTCTCGAAGACGGCGCGCGTGGTCGCCTCGCGCGCGGAAAAACCGCGGCTCTTGCAGATCGCGCGTACGTCGGCGTCGCTGAGTTGCTCCAGGCACATCGTGTGCAACATGGTCGGAGCATCCATTGACCGCAACTCCTCTTCCTTCCATTACCATGGCCGGCGTGTCCACGTGCCAGGCACCTGGTCTCCCGGCCGCGCCGAACCAGCCTGCCGGAGGCCGAAGCTGTTCGGCTAGAAGAGTGTACCACTTCTCGACTCACTTCTCCAAACGCTGTAACGTGGCTGTGAGACCATGCATCGAATGACAAGGATTTGAGATAACGCGCGATTAGCGCAGAGATCAGAGGATTGCCCATGCCACTTTACGAGTTCAACTGCACTTCATGTAATCGTTCTTTTGAAGAGCTGGTGCGCAGCGCGGAGGCGGTCAACGAGGTCGTTTGTCCGCAGTGCGGCAGCCGACAGGTTCGACGCAAGATTTCGCTCTTCGCATCGAAGGCCGTCGGCGGCGGCTTTGCCACAGGGACGGCCAGCGCTTGTGCGCCCACCGGCACCTGAGGCGTCCGTCACCACTAGCAGCCGTGTGCTGCGTTTCATGTTCCCCATCGGGGTGGCGGCTGGTTGAGCGCCATTCAGGCGACCCCAGAAGTTTTCTTCAGGACAAAAGTGTGCTAAAGTAGGCTATACAGGTTGGGGCGGGCGAGGGCGTGTCCTTCCCCGCCCAACTCATTTTGCACTGAGGCACATCATGTCCAGAGTTGACGTAGCCCAAAACTACTTCTCCCAGGGGTTCAGCTGTTCACAGGCTGTGGCAGCGGCATTTGCAGGCGACTTCGGCCTGGAGCCGGCGACACTGCTGCGGGTTGCCGCAGCGTTCGGCGGTGGCGTGGCACGCTCCGGCGACACGTGCGGTGCGGTCACCGGCGGTTTGATGGTCATCGGCCTGTGCTATGGCATCATCCAGCCCGATCCTCCCGCCAAGGAGCGCACCTATGAGCGCGCCCGCGAGTTCCTGGCGCGTTTCCGGGCGCGACATGGCGCGGTGGCCTGCCGTGCCCTGCTCGGCCACGATTTCAGCACGGCCGAAGGCCAGGCCGCAATCAAAGAGCGCAGGCTCACGCATACGATTTGCCCTGGCCTGGTCACGAGCGCGGTCGCTATCCTGGAGCAGATGCTGGGGGCTTGACAAGCAGCCGCAAAGCGTGTATACACGATTCCAGAATCCAGCAGAGTATGGGAAAGAACTGACGACGGAGGGACGATTGGCGATTTCCTGGCCGTGGATTAAGAAAAAAGCGAAGATCGTCTGGATAGACCTGGGCGATCTGGGTGATCTGGTGCATCCCGACGGCCCCCATGAGCAGTGGCAGGATCATGGGCTGGGGCTGTTGCGCACCATCCTCAAACAAAACGGCATCGAGACCGATCTGGTTTCGACGCGCGCGGTCACATCGTGGGATCAGCTGCGCAAACAGCTCGTCGGCTACGATATGGCGATCATGAACGTGCGCAGTTACACCTTCCCTGCAGGGCGCAAGTCAGCCCAGCTATTTAAGGAGGTGAATCCGCATGGGATCGTGGTGGCGGGCGGGATGCACGCTACAGTGGCGCCCGATGAGATGCTGGAGACGCCCGAATTCGATCACATCTGTCAGGGGCCGGGCGAGAAGGTGATCGTGCCGCTGGTGCAGGACCCGGCCGCGTTCCCGCGCCTGTTCCAGGGCGAAGGCGCGAAATCCATGGCCGAATGGCCGATGATTGATCGCACGTTGTGGCCGAAGCCGGCCTCCTGGTATACGCGACGGCGCTTCAAATGGCACTGGCCGTTGGAGCCGGAGTGCGGCTGGGGCCCGGGGCCGGTGGCGACCATCTTGACCAGCCGGGTCTGCCCCTGGCAATGTGTCTTCTGCAACGAGAATTCTTATATCCCCAACATGGGCCGCCGGCCGGTGGACATGGTCATTGACGAGCTGAACTACCTGGACAGGACCTACGGTGTCGGCTCGGTCGTGATCCACGACTCGATGTTCTTCCAGAACCCCAGGTGGCTGAAAGAGTGGATCGAGAAGTATCCGCGGAAGACGAAGAACTGGACCTATTGGGCTGCGGGCCGCGCAGACACGGTCCGTCAGTGGCCCGATCTGTTCGAGGCGCTCGTGCGCGAGACCAATTGGAAGTTGATCTCCATCGGTTTTGAGTCGGGCAGCGACCGCATCCTGCGCCTGTTGAACAAAGAATGCACCGAGGAAGACAACAACTTCACGATTGACCTGGTCAACCGCCTCGGCGATGAGATGGAGCGCGCCGGCAAGGAACCGCCCAAATTCTGGGCTAACATCATGCTCGGCATCCCAGGGGAGACGGCCGAAGACGCATTCAAGACGATGCGGATGCTCAAACGCATGAAGCGCGTCTTTCCTTCGATTTCTTACTACGCGCCCTATCCCGGTTCAGCATTGGGCTTCCAGCTCATCGCCGAGGGCAAGAGCCTGATGTCGAAGGAGAACTATCATCGCTTCCCTGACGACGAGAAGGTGAAGGGGGTAAACTACGCGTTCTATCGGGAACTGCTGGCCGGCACATACGATGCCGAGGTCAATCGCGGCCTGAGTGCGGAGGAGCAGCGCCGGGGCTATCACGGGCTTTACGCCCAGGCGCTGGTGAAGGCGTAAGATGAGCAGCTTCAGCAATCCCCATTTCATGTACCTTTTCGCGCTCAAGAACGGCAAGCGCAAGCTGGCTTACGGCCAGTCCCCGGAGGATGCGCTCGATATCCTCCGGATTCGCCTCACGCCGGAGGAGATGGAGCAGATCATCCCCACGGAGTATGTGCGCATCAATCAGCGCGAGCTGCAGAAATACGTGAAGGAGCTCGGCTGACGCCGTTGACCGCGTGCCAGGCATCTGGAAGGGCGCCTGGCATGTTTCGGTTATCCGCTGTCACATGCCAGGCACCTGAGAGGGGCCTGGCATGTTTGTTAGCAGCCGTACCAGGCGCGCAGCCAGCGATAGAACCAACCCCATGCCGGCCAGCGCGCACACCTGAGCGCGCGGGTGGCGCCGGGCGGCCCGACGATGTTCCCTTCCAGCCGCAGCGTCACGCGATAGGCGTCGGGATAGCGCGGCCCGGCCGCGGCGATCACGAAGCCGATCTGCGTCTCGTCTATGCATTCGAGCACCTGTTCCAGCGTGCGGTGGAGCGCCAGCCGCGACAGGGTGAACGGCAGGTAGCTGCTGTTTGTCTCCAGGCGTAGCGTCGCGGTGGCGACATCGCTCAGGCCGGCGCCGAGCAGGGAAAAGCGCTGCGTGTTGCACGTGTTGGTCTGCAGCGGCAGGACGGTGGTGAGCGTCTGCGTGTCGGTCAGCACGAGAGGCAGTAACAGGCGGCCGTCGCCGACCGCGTAGAGCGTGTAGGTGGCAGCGGCGGGATCATTGATCACGCCCAGTAGCAGCGGCGGGAACGGTGCAAACGTCGCGGCGATTTCTGCCGTGGTGCTGACGAGGTCGGTCTGTTGCACCGGATAGGCGGCCTCTCGGCCCAGGTGTCCGCCGTGGGCCAGCAAGTACGATGCGCTTGCATCGCCGGTCGGCTTGAAATGATACGTGGCGCTCAGGGCGATGTGCCGTTCGGCCGGTATGCAGAGAGTCTGGCCAGCGTAGATCCGATTCGGGTCGCGCACGCGTCCCTGGTTGAGCCGAATCAGTGCGGCCAGCGACACACGGTGATCGGTCGCGATTTTCGCCAGTGTGTCGCCCCAGCGCACGGTGTAGTATGCCGGACAGGGGGTCTGGGGCGCCGGACCACCGGCCGCGGCCACGGTGAAGTTCAGGCTCAGCAGGCACCCCAACCCGAAGGCGAGTGCCAGCAGCAATCTGTAGTTCATGGGAATCGAGCTCCTATCTGCCTCACAGGCCGATGTCGGGGTACTGCGTCCAGAGGCGCGGCCCGACGGCAGGCGTCTCGACGCGCCACAGGCCTCGATTGGCCGTCCCGATCAGCCAGACCGTGTCGCTGAGATAGAGCACGGCGGTGATCGTCTCGTGCACGGTCGGATCGTTATCGAAGGCGATTGCGCTCCAGCTCCAGGTGCCTGTGGCCAGGCGACCGTGGTAGAGGCCGGCCGACGTGCCCGCCAGCACTTCGGGCCCGGTGGCCGTCTGTCGGACGCGCAGCGTCAGTACGGCGGCATTGCCGAAGTCTGCCGGGTCGGCAATGCGTTGCCAGGCCGTGTTGTTCGCCAGATTCTCCTGGCGCCATATCCCTGCCTCCAGGGTGCCCAGATAAACGGCACCACCCATGATCGTCACCGCGGTGGTCGCGGCCATTTGGGCTTGTAGCCCCAGACTGGCCGCATCGCCCCATTGTACCCCCTCCGGGTCCAACTCATTCTCGGCCAGCCGGCGTTTGCGCGCCTCTCGCAACGTGGCCACGTAGACCACCGTCTCGTTCACGCCACCTGGCCCGACCTCCTGGGCAACGGCGACATCGCGCACGAGATACCGGAGCCGTTGATCGCCTTCCCAGCGCGTCCAGTCGCCGCCGGCTGCAGTGGCCGCCAGCGCGTACAGTCCGGTCGCCGTGCCTGCATAGACCATGCCCGCGACTGTGGCCAGGCACAACGGGATTTCCTGGTTCAGGTTCGTCTTCCAGGTTCCGTGGGGCGTCCAGGTCGCCGCAGCCGCGTCCCAGGCATAGACGCCGCGCTCGGTGGCCGCGAAGGTCTTCCCTGTGACGGGATCATGGGCCAGCGCCGTCACCCCTTCGCCGGCCGGGAAGCGTTCCCAGGGCGCCCACGCGATGGCTGCGGCCGCCGACCGGCGCACGCCGACGTCGGTGGCCGCCAGCACCTCAGCTCCGGCGAGGGCCAGCGCCTGCACCCCCCGGCCGGCCAGGATGTTGCGCGCGCCGAACTGTCCGGCGAGCCGGGCGGCCTGGGTCGGCGCCATCTGGTCCAGGACCCCCTCCGCGGCCGTCTCGAAGCTAGCCAGCCAGCCGGGCATGTAAAAGTAGGCGCTGAGCGCTCGACGGTCGGCCAGCAGCGGGTCGAGGCCTTCGGCCCGGTACCGCTCGCGCAGCTCCCACAGGGCGCGCGCCCACACCATGCCGATCGAGTAGTATTGCAGCAATCGGATCGTCTGCGCATCTGATGCGTCCGGATCCTGGGTCGCCGGCGGCGGAAACAGATTCGGGACGGGAAGCCGATTGCCGGCAGGATCGCGCGCACTGTCATGCGCCAGGTCATACCGGTCGGCGAACTCCTGGACACGATAGCAGGCGCGCGCCCAGGGAGCGGTGGGGACGTCATTGTGCCGGCTCACCGCGCAGGCCCGCGCATAGTAATTGGCGTAACCTTCGATCAGCGAACGGGCAAAGGGCGTCACGCCCGCCGCCTGGTCGAACGGCTCGGAGTTGATCAGCCACATGAGTGCGTGCGTCAGTTCGTGATAGATGACCTCCGGATCGCTCGCCGGCCGCTGCACCGTGCGCAGCCCTACGCGCAATGTGTTCGCGTCCTGAAAGAGGATCGTCGGGGCAGCCGCCGAAGCCAGGAAGCCGGTTCCCAGCGGTTCGCCGGCATGCGCGGGGACACCCAGTCGCACCTCGAAGTAGGGCGGTCGGCGAGAGATGTCCTCCCGCATGGCATCCAGGGTTTGGCCCGGACACAGGCCCAGAAAATAGCGGTGGAATTCGCTGGCGTGATAGGCCACATTCGCCGCATCCCGGACGAGAGCGGCGTCCAGGCCGGTCGGATTGCCCTCGATCTCCGCGAGGGTCAGGCCGGGTGCTCCGTTCACCACATCCTCGTGCCAGCCCAACGTCAGGAACGACAGGTCTATGCCCGCGGCGCCGACCGCTTGCGTGGTGCCGGTGATGGCGTCTGCCGAGGTGGGGAAGATGTCGAGCACATGCGCCAGCAGGCTCTCCGGCCAGCCCACGACATCGCAGCGGGCATCGGCGGCATCTGCATTGACATAAATGCGCCAGCCGCGGTCGCGTGTCTCGGTCAGGAACTCGACACGGTAGGTCAGGTAGTAGTCGTCGGCAAACGGCATCACGAAGCACTGGTTGGGCAGTTCGGCTGTGCCGGCCAGGCCCGACAGGTAGGGGACGATCCGCCCTTCATCCCATGCCGGGATGTGGTCTGAGGCCAGGATGTCGGTGAGCTCGGCTAACGCATTGCGCGCCTCCTGGACGCCGGCTCGGGAGGGATCGGCCAGCGCGGCGCGCAGGCGGCCCAACACAGTGTGCGTTTGCTCCGCGTCTTTTGTGTCGGCCATATGCATTTCGAGCGCGGTGATGATGGCCTGAAGCACCTGGGGCCACGTCGGGAGGGACGCCCGACCGGTTGCCTGCGTCGCGCGGGATGGGTCATCCGCCTCTGCCTCGTCCAGGGCTCGCTGCAGGCCGTCCAGGAGGAGGCCGAGCGCATCGTTTTTCTCCACCTGGCCGTTGATGGCGTGCTGGATCAACGCCAGGCGAGCGATGGCAATCGCCTCTGCCGCGCTGCGCAGCTGATAGTGGGCGAATCGTTCGGCCGGGATGGGCAGATAGGCGCTGGACACCGAACATCTGCGGGCACCCTCGGCCATGTGCACGATCACGCGGCCGCCGAGCACCGGCCAGGGGCCGTGTTTTTGCTGAAAGCGCGCGTGAATAGCGGTCACCAGGCGGCCGGGATCACCCTGATCGTTTGTCTCCGTGCGGCAGTCGGGGATCGCAATGGCGTCGAGGAACCGGAGCTGGCCGGCAACTGCCTGCGGATCGTCCAGGCCGGACAGGCAGGATGCCGGAGCCGGCGGCGCGTCGGGCACTGGCGGTCGCTCGAACAGCCATGTGGCGGCCGCTGTCTGCACCGTTTCTGGTTGCAGGTCAGTCAAACGCGTCGGCAGAAGGCCATTCATGAAGCGGGGCAGGCCGGTGAGGCGGGCATGGCGCGCGGGCAGGGTGGGCTTTTGATCGTCCTGTGTGGCGAGCCACCGTTCATAAGCCTCGAGGGCCGCGCGGGCCCGGTCGAGTTGGGCTGCCGGAGGGCTCAGCGCGGCGATCAGGCCGGTCTCAGGGGGCGGCAGTGGCACGGCCAGACGGATACCCGGCACGTCAGCCCCCGTATCTGATGAACCGGGTCCGGCTTCGGAGGATATTCCTCGGCCGCCCTGGCCAGGGTCTCCAGGCGTGGCGCTGCGCGTGGGCGTGGCCGGTCCTGCTCGAAGGGCCGCGATCTCCCACACCAGGCGGGTTGGCGGTATGGCGGTCATCGGTTGACTCCTCGGTTTGTGACTGTCCGGTCAGGTGTATTTCACGGCCACAACGCCTGTGGCCACGGTATGCGATCCAGCCGGTAGACCCGATCGCCCATCAGCAGCAGCGGCGCAGCCCCCGGCGCATCGGCGGCCAGATCCGAGTAGCAGCGCGGTGGCAGGGTGCAGCGGCGTACCGGCGGCAGGGGCGTCCCGCCGATCGTGTCGCGGCCGGCCAGGGTGGCCAGGATGCTCTCACAGGGCGTGGCATCGCCGCCGGCCGACGCATCCACGCGGCCGGTCAGCACGCGGCCGATGTCTGTAGCCACGCTCCAGCTGGCTTCGCCCGGCCCTGCGAAAAGGCCGGCGGCCGTGCTGCACGAGGCCCACACGCGACGGATGCGGCCTGCTCCTGGCATCAGAAGCCACAATTCGTAGGGATAGCCGGCCTCGACCGCCTGGTAGCTGTAGAGCAACACCAGGAGCTGTCCCGGGCGGCCGCCGACCTGGGCCAGTCCGACATAGCCGTAGCGTCCTTCGGCGCTGTCCACCTGTCGCCAGCAGAGGCCGCCATCCCGGCTGACGTACAGGCCGGCCTCCGGGCCGGGGTAGGCGCCGGCCTTGGGGGTGTCCAGCCAGCTGCCGGCATAGAGTGCGTCGTCGGTCGCCAGGAGCGCGCCGACGGTGAAGCCTGCCGGCAACGGCCGGCCGTCGGCTGCGCAGGCCCCGGTTCCGTCCACGCGCGCCCAGGTCGCTCCGCCATCGGCCGAGCGGAAGAGGCCACCCTGGGCGCCTGCGGCCCACACCAGCCGTTCGTCGGTCGGCGACACTGCGACGTGCGTCAAGGCGGCCGGCAGCGGCTCCTGATCCGCCCGCGTCCATCGGTGACCGCCGTCGTCGCTCCGCAGCAGGCCGGCGTTGGTGGTCGCCGCGTAGATCGTCTGCGGCGCGGCGGCTGCGTGCGCGAAGTCGGCGATCGCGGCGGCGATGCACGGCTGGCCAGGGACGGACGAGCGCAGCGGCGCGTCGACGGCCTGCCATGTGCGGCCACCGTCGGTGCTGCGCCACAGCCCCTCGCCGGCGACGGCGCATCCCCCGGCATCGGTCCGGGTGCTCACCAGCAATACATCGCCGGCGCGGTGAAGCCGCCAGGCTTGTGGGATGGCCGGGCTCAGCCCGCGCCAGCCCGGAAAGGTGGGCCGGCCGATCAGCGCGGAGAGCGTCAACAGCAGCAGAAGCGCGACCAGGGTGCCGCCGAGTATCCGCCCGCGGTGGTAGCTGAGCCACCATGCCAGCCAGCGTCGGCGGGGCAGTCCCGGTCGGATGGTGCCGGGCGTTGGCGGCGGGGTGATCGGCCGGAGCGCGCGCATGAGTCGGGCCAGTTCGGCATTCCGCTGCCGCTCGTCGGTGAAGTCGGCCATCACCAGGTCGGCGATGGCCCGCGGGAGGAGACAGTCGGGCGGAGCGCATGGGCGCAGGCGCACCGGGATCAGCTTGCGTCGGCGGCCGGCCGGATCAAAGGTATGCGTCAGCCGCGCCTCGTAGGCGTTCCATTCGTCGGTCGTCCAGTCTGGCGTGACGATGACGAGCGCATGGCGGCTGGCCGCCACGATCTGTTCGATGGCATCGAGGAGCGGTACGCCCGGCAGGAAATCGCGATAGCCGACGGCCACGGTCAGCCCGGCCGCCTCCAGCCGCGGCACGAGCCAGCCGGCCACCCACGATCGGTCGGCGGCACTGTGGCTGATGAAGACGTCGTAACTGTAGCTCATGTCGTCGGCACTGTCTCTCCAGGCACGATCGGCCTGTCCTGGCCGACAGGCCAGGGAGACCGACCCGAACCCAAAGGCCCTCCCCCATTGTGGCCAGAGAAAGAACACGAGCGATCCCCACGAGATCGCCCGGCGAGTACGACCACGTTGCGTTTAGTATAGCACTGCCTGGCTTTGTTTGCAACAGGTGATTTGATTGCGCGGAGGTCGTGATGGAGATCGCATCGCGTGTCGGGCACCCTGCCAGGGTGCCCGACAGGCTGCGGCGGGTGATCAAGGTCAGCGCAGTTTGCCGCGGGCGGCGATATCCCACACCGCCTCAACGATGCCGTTGCGGGCGGCGATCAGCCGATCGTAGAGAAAAACGGTGGCGTCGCCGTAGCCGACGATGCAGTCGAACGTGTCGCCGACGCGGATGCGGTCGTCTGCCGCGTCGAGGACGATGGTGCCATGTTCGGCCGAGGTGCGATAGGGTTGGGCCGGGGGCAGGCCGATGGGAATGGGGGGCCGCGTCCAGGCGGGTAGGGCTTTGAAGCCGGCGTCGGTGATGATGCGGTCAGGCGCGGGCCGGCTGGTGACGGTCGTGCGCACGAACAGGCTGGGCTTCGTGTGTGCGCCCCACGCCAGATAGGTGGCGTCGCAGAAGATCGCGCCGCCGGCCTGGACTTCGCTGAGCACGCCCAGTCGCGCCGAGATCAGGTAATCGCCGCTGCCGCCGCCGCTGACGATGCGGACGGGCAGGCCGGCTGCCCGGCACAGTGCTGCGGTTTTGCCCAGCAGGCCCACCGCCCGCTCGACCTCGGCACGCTTGGCGGCCGGATCAGCGATGCCGACGGCATGGCCTTCCCAGCCCATGATTCCCTCGTAACGCAGGCCGGGGGTCGCATGGATGAGCTGCGAGAGCGCCACAGCCGGCTCGCCGGGTGCCACACCGGCGCGCGCCATGCCGTTGTCCACCTCGACCAGCACGCCGATCTCCACTCCGGCCATGACGGCGGCCGCGGCCAGCGCGCGCACGTTGGCCAGGCAATCCACCGCCACCTTGACATCGGCGCTGCGTCGCAGCTCGACCAGGCGGCCGATCTTCTGGGGCCCGACGACCTGATTGGCGATCAGGATGTCGCGGATACCGGAGCGTACCATCACTTCGGCCTCGCCCAGTTTGGCGCAGGTCACGCCGATCGCGCCCGCGGCAATCGCTTTGTGTGCGATCTCCGGCGTCTTGATCCCCTTGATGTGGGGACGCCAGGCCACGCCGGCCTCGCGAAAGAAGGCCGCCAGGGCGGCGATGTTGGCCTCGAGCTGGTCGAGATCCACCCACAGGAACGGCGTATCGAGCGCGCTCAGTGGTTGGCCAGGTTCACACATGAGATATTACCTCCGTCGTTGAGCTCGCCCGGCGATAAATCGGCCGGGCTACCAGGCAGCGCCCAGTCAACCGGGCTGGACAGAGCCGTCGGCACGGGCCTAGCCCCGTTCAGCGCGAAGCCTCCCCGTGGGACGGGGTGCTGCTCCGTAGCCCGACCATGATGATCTTCAACAAATTAATCTGGATATGGGCCCACCTGGCTTGCGGCGGCCCGACACCGCTTTGGTCTGCGGCGGCTTGAGGCCGCTTTGGTCATCATGACCGGATTAATTTGTTGAAACCCATCATGGTCGGGCGTGTGCTTTGTCCGGCTAGATATTACAGTTCGCGGCATCTGACCCCCACCCCCATCCCATACGCGTCAACTTAAGCTTTGTGACTTGCTATCGGCTCGCCGGTCGGTCCCCCTAACCCCCCAATCCTGGGGGGAACCGGTACTCCGCCCGGAAACTCCCCCCAGAATTGGGGGGCCGGGGGGCAGAATCGGCAGGCCAGGGGCTTAAGTTGACGCATATGCCCCCATCC
>FWPU01001464.1_pt1 | contig 70397 bp, 63 predicted proteins | sample 2228361 | NCBI WGS metagenome assembly FWPU01 (sample SAMEA103939777, study PRJEB20133) | metagenome
ATTGTAGTCCCGGGAAACGTCGTCCATGTCCACAGGGCCGCGGCCTCCCTCGGAGCTTCAATGGGGCCCGGGATTGTAGTCCCGGGAAACGACAGCGGCTGGGCAGGGTCGTCTACCGCCTGCTCGGTGCTTCAATGGGGCCCGGGATTGTAGTCCCGGGAAACGGGCGTGGACCTTGAGCGACCTCGTGGCCATGGCCCAGCTTCAATGGGGCCCGGGATTGTAGTCCCGGGAAACGAGCGGAACGGCGAAGTTCCGCGTCTACGACGAGATGCGGCTTCAATGGGGCCCGGGATTGTAGTCCCGGGAAACAGCAGGCTCAGGATACCTGATGGGAGGAGGGGTTTGAGACGCTATTGCGAGCAGGAAGGGGCGCGCCCGGCGGGCGTCGCGATGCGGCGAGGAAAGATGGGCCGGCGATGACGGGAAAAGTTGTCAAGGAGCAGGCAAAACGTGGAACGCGAGCGACGGCCGGCTCCTGCGGCAGGACCGGGGCGCTCGCCCCCATCATACGATGGTTGCCTGGCCGGTGAGGGGAAGAGGGGCAGGGGTTGAGACCCAGTGCAGACGGCGTGCGCTCGAGGCTCCCGGGGGGCCGAGGTCGATGAGCACAGCGCGATCGATGTCGAGGCGGAGCACTCGGCGCAGGTCGCGCTCAAGGCCGGCCTTTTCTACATCCGACAGGTCGCAGACGAACACCGAGTACTGGAGACGGTAGCCCCAGGACTCAGCCACCTTGATCGTGCGACGAAGGCGCTTGTCGTCCCTGACGTCGTAGCAGAGGAGGTAGCGGGTTCTCATCGCGTGACCAGGGGCCGATACTCGGGCACGTCTCCGAGCAGCGCCGCGGCGAGAAGGCGTGCTTGGAGCTCGATGGCGCGGCGGTAGGTGACCCGGTAGCGGAAGGTGGGATGAATAACGCTCGTGGCCATCCGCTGCTCGAAGGCGGAGAGAACCGCTCGCCGCCCCGAGGAGGTGAGCCAGACAGCCCCTGCTCGCTCCACGAAATCGGCCGGCCCGAGGCGGCCACCGTTGACGAGGGTGAGGAGGGTGGAGTCGGCGATGAGGGGCCGAAACTCCTCCATGAGGTCGAGGGCGAGGGCCGGCCGGCCAAAGCGGGGCCGGTGGTAGAAGCCGAGCAGGGGATCGAAGCCCACCCGGCGGGCGGCGAGGGCGCACTCCTTGGTCAGGAGGGAGTAGAGGAAGGAAAGGACGGCGTTGGCCCGGTCGCGGGGAGGGCGGCGACTACGCCGCTGGAAATCGAAGGCGGCCTCCGGACCTCCTGCCTGCCGGCGGAAGAGCGTCCCCAAGGCTCGGTAGTACTCGACCGCGGCCGTGCCCTCGATGCCGAGGAGGGTGTCGGCGTCCTTGGCCCGGGCTGCCATGCGGGCCAGCCGCTGGAGCTGGGCGACGGTCTCCGCTAGGCGCCGACCGCCGTTCCGCCGCAGCAGCACGCGCCCGTTGCGGATCTTTGCCTGCACGAAGCGGCAGGCAAGGTCGAAAGCCGCCTCGCGATCGTCGGCGTGACGAAACTGGGCGATGCGCAGCTCCACGTTGTTCGGCTCCACGCCGACGGTCAGAGCCTGGAAGCGGCCGCCGAAGGAGAAGTGGGTGACGGGGATGCCGGCGGCAGCGAGCTCGCGCAGGGCTGGTCCCGAGATCGACGCGCCGCCGAAGAGGGCGACCTCGAGGAGGTCGATGGTGCGCAGGGAGGCGACCACCTCGCCGTCGACGTGCACCTCCACCCGCCCGCCGCTCAGCCGCACCGAGGCGCCCGGCTCCTGCACGTAGAGAGGGGCGGCGTCGGGCCTGGCTGCGATCAGCCGCCGAGGGCGGCGCTCCCGCGCCATGCGCAGGACATTGGTCTCGTCGGGGAGGCAGATGGCGACGAGGGAGCAGCGGGGGCATTTGGGGCTATCGACGAGAGGGGCTGGAGGCTCGGAGCGGGCGGCCGTTTGCCTCAGGTCGCGGAGGAGATCCCGCACCCGCTGCTCTAGCTCTCGGTCGACCTCGACGGCAAGGCGGGTGCGCGTCTCTCGGTAGCTGATGTAGCCGCGCTGGCAGCGGTAGCCGTTCTCTCGCAGGACGAGCACCTGGGCTGCCGACTGGACGAGCTCCGGCTCCCAGGGCGCCCCGTCGGGTCGGGGGCGCCCCTTCTTGTGGTCGACCGGGCTGACCGATCCGTCCGCCCCCTCGACCAAATCCATCTTGGCGATGACGCCGAGGCGCGGCGCGTCCAGCATCACCGAGCGGGCCTCTCCGCTCCACTCACCCTCCTCTGTCTCGGTCGGGTCGGGGATGCGGCCGCCGCCGCGATCGCTGCGCTCGTGGGCCAACCCACCGGCGGCGGTGTCGGCGTTCTCGTCCCATAGCCCTTCCACCCACTCCAGGTAGAAGAGCCGCGGGCAGTACACGAACTCGTTCAGCATGCGGGCGGGCACGAGCTCGGGCACGGGGGAGGCTGACTCGCTCACGCCTAGATTCATCGGCACGTAAGCGCCGGAGAACAGGCGCCGTCGGGTGACGCCAAGGTGGCGTTGTTGCGGGATGCTGTTGGCGCCGCGGCCTCGTCATGAGGCAGGTCATCCCTCGTGAGCTGCGACTTGCTCCGATGAAGCGCTCTGGCCTCAGCCCGTGGAGGATGAAAGCTTCCAGATACCGTACGAAGTGATCTCCCAGCGGAGTTCCCAGCGGAGTTCCCGGGTCCACCACGATCCTGGTGCCCACAGGGGCCGTCCCTCGTCCAGTGCTGCAAGTCGCCCTTGATCTTGATTCCAACCTGAGAGGGTTTCGAAGGCCCCATGCGGCTCGCCGTCGTCGTCGAGCGGGGCGGCGGCATGCGCGAGAACGTTGCTGGAAAAGATCCGTGGATTCTCGCGCTCCCGATCCACCATGCGACCGAAGACCCGCTCGTCCTTCGCGAAGGAGGCGCACGTAAGACGTCCGAGCCCGTATCGCACGTCGCCGCCGATGTGGACGATGGAGCCCTGTGTGGGCGAGAACTGCGCACCCTCCCGGACGAACGCGTAGCCGATCATGGCTACACGAGTTCCTATACGAGTTCCGCTGTGGCGCCAGCGGTCGGCGACGCACTCGGTCTCCCGAAGCGAGCCGTCGGCCGCCGCATCACTCCTGGGGTCGATCGCCGTGCTGGCGCGGCTGGTGACGAGGCGACGTCTGAACACCCTATCTTCGATGCCCGAATCTTCGGGGTCCGAGGCGTCATCTTCGCGGCGCCAGACGAGCCCGCGACCGTCCGTGTACCGCGGGAGCCAAGCCAACCACTTCTTCTCGACGCATTCGCCAGGAAAGAGGTAGGTGAGGCGGATGTCCTGCGCGAGCGTCTTGCCCATCTCCTCGTACCTGGGTCGGTCTCCTTGCGCTGTCGCTCGGGCCCGCTCAGCCGTGAGCGCTCCCCAAAGCGTCCGCGCGGGCACGTAGAGCCGACAGCGGCTCAGCGAGCCGGCGGGCGGCGCTCCTACGGCAAGGGGCGACTCGACGAGCCACACCCAGCGATACAGGCGCCAGCTCACGATCGGGCTTTGACGTGCTCTAAGCCGTAGATCAGGGCGCGCCGGAGGAGATCGCGGGCGAAAAGCAGCGAGTCGAGGTCCTGCGCGAGGGCCTGCAGGGCGCGCCTCCAGTCCTTGTCGTCATCGACGAGCCTCCATCTGCGCAAGAGCTCGACGCACTCCTGGGAGACAGCCCTGCCGATATCCTTCTGTCCGTCGAGGTACAGGAACAGCGCGTAGGGCCCCCGCTCCTCGAGCACGGCTTCCGCATTGCGCAGGAGCTTCTCGAGTTGGTTGGGTTTGCCCTTCTGCGAGAGCTCGTAGCCGACCCGTGCGCAGGCGAGGTCGAGGTTCTCAACCATCGCTTCCCTCCGAGGGCGGATGGAGTACGCAGACGCGACCCATCCCCCGGGTCCCCATGCCGCCGATGCCGAGGTGCTTGAGGTACGGGTGTGCGCGCCTTGCGACCTGCAAGACGTCGGACGGAGAGCTCACAGCCTGGAGTTCCTTCCCGTCGATCGTGAAGTGCCTGGGGTGCCGGCACGTGATCGTCCAGGCGAGCACGGTGGCCCGTGGTAGCGCCTCGTAGGTGAAGAGGGCGCCGCCCCGAGCTGCTCCGGTCTGCGGATCGATGGAGACGGACGTTCTCACCTCGAGGTTGGCGTTCACGAGGTGTGAGAAGAACTCATCCGAGACGAGGCCGACGCGTTCTTTGACGTACTCGGGGACAGCGAGCTTATTCAGGCCGTCGAGCACGCCGTTATCGCTCAGCGGCTTGACCGGTAGCAGCAGCCAGCCGAGGTTGAGTTGCGCAAGCTGCTTGTTCGGTTGGCCGTAGTACAAGCAGTTGTCGGTCGGCTCGGCGATCTTGTCGGTCTTGGCCTGTCTGAGCGCGTCGGGCGAGGTGATCCACACGGGCCCGACTCGGGTCGCGACGGGGAAGAGGAGGACGTGGGCGTCGCTGAAGGCGGCGAGGCCGGCGAACCCTCCCTCGCCGTCGCGCGCGAAGCCGAAGGTCGTGCAGATCGCGCAGTCGGGACGTCGACAGTGTCCTTCTCTTCCCCCTTCATCGGTACCCTGGCCGGCGCAGTTGGGGTAGTAGGGTGTGGATCGATCTCCCGACTTGGCTCGTTTCTCCTCCGTCGCGAGCGCGGCGTAGGCGCGGTACACGCCCGCGAGGCTCGAGCCCGGGATTTTCGGCACCTGCGTCACCGGGTCGCGCACGATGGTCAGGTCGATGCGGCCGAGGCGCGCGCCGCCCGTGCCGACGTGGATCGGGTCGATCGCGAGACCGACCACGCGTGTCGATGTGAAGCTCCTTCCTTCGTTTGCCGCCATGGCTAGGCCTCCAGTCGCTCTTTCAGCACCGCGAGGTGCCATTCCAGGGATTCGAGAAGAAGGCGATCTCGAGCCGCGTCCACGAGCTCGTCGACCACACCGTCGTCGGCCTCGAGGATCGACGCGAGGGCGGTCCGGACGAGCACGAGCCACTGCTCGCGCGCGTCTGCGGGCAGGTTGCCGTCGGGGCCTTGCCAACCGTGCCAGCGCTCGTCGAGCGCCTGCCACAGGTCGCGAATCGCGCCCGTGCTCGCGCCCGTTCGGCGAATCAGCTCCCACGCATCGCGCATGCGCTCGAAGTCGCTGAGCGCTCGCGGCCTGACCGCTTCCAGGCGGCGCGCCGCTGAGTCGAGGAAGATCCAGGCGACCTTGCTCGGCTCAACGCAGATCGTGTCTCGGGGCCGTAGGTCGGCAGCGTGCCGATAGACCTGCCCGTCGGGGTGCATGAAGTCGCGAGGCGCGCGTGGCGCTTTGTCCCTGACTCGTAGGTAAGGGTAGAAGGCGTCGTCGCGCCCGTCGGGGAGGGTCACCGGCATGCAGACGAGTTCGCGCGCCCCATCGGCGCGCTCAAGGCCAAGGGCAACGATGCCATCGCAGCGGCGGACGTGCGTGACGCGCCAGTGCTCGGGCTTGCCACCCTCCAGGGCTGCCTCGACATTGCGTCCCGCCTCGACCGCCGCCTGGAACGGGAGAAGGCGCGAGAAGGCCACGATGCCGACGCGGAGCGGCAGTCGATCCCACACTCTCGCAAACTCTTGCCGCCAGCGGGCAACCGCGAGCTCGACGCAGGCCATGGTGCGGTCGAGCGGTACGAGCACGCGGAAGCGTTGCGGGCTTCGCTCGAGAACGATGAGCGGGGCGTACGCACCAAGCTGTCGCGCCTTTGCGGCTGCTGCGATGGTCAGGGAGTGGACCTTCTCCTTGTTGTCTCGAACCTTGATGCTCTCGCTGCAGAGCTTCGTTTCGGAGTCCTCCGGACGGAGGACGCGCGCGAGGTTCGTGATCGTGATGAATCGCTTCTTGCTCTCGATAGGCTGGTCGCGGTAGAGCACCTCGAACGGCCCATCCCGGAAGCGCCCGCGATACGTCTCGGCGTCTCGCCAGCCATGGTCGTTCGTTTCTAGGACGATGCGCGCGGTCCGCCACCGGTTCGGATGCTCGGCGACGAGCTCGCGGAAGCACCGCAGCAGCGCGTCGAAGAAGTCCTCCCCGGCCCGCCAGAACCGGTACACGCGTCCAGGCGAGGGCAGCTTGCGGAAGAGCTGGTGGGTGAGCCAGAGGGCACGCTGGTCGCCTGCGATCTTGTCGTACCTTGGGCTGTCCGGCGCCCGGTCCTCGACGAGTAGCTCGTAGAAGCTCTTCCAATCCGTGTGGTGCTCGAATCCCTGGTTGAGAGCCCGGAAGACGGGATCGTCTCTCGAGAATTGCGCCACGAGCTTCCCGCTTGCATACTCGACCAGGCTCTTCCACGGCCGCTCAGGGCTGATCGGATTCCGCTTTTGGTCGAGTGCCGGGTTGAAGCGGCACCAGTCGGCGATGCTCTGCGCACGCAGGGAGTCGACGTGCGTCCCGTCGAGCCAGCGCTCGAGGCCGAGCGAGAAGGTGAGGAGGGCGAGGCGGTCGTTCTCGTCGGCAACCTCGGAGATCCAGATCGTGTCTCCTCCCTCCTTGAGCCAGTTCTCGAGCCGACCACGTCTCCGCTCCTGGCAAGGCTCGCACGGCTGCTGCTTGTCGTGCGGGTTGCCGTTCAGCCGAACGAGGCAGACCGGACAGACGTGGCCGCTCGTCACGCTGGTCTTCGCAACCCTCCATGCGCGGTGTACCGGGACGGCGAGACTCTTTTTTGCGCGCTGGATCTCGCCCACCATGCCGACGAAGGAACGGGTCGAGTCGGAGAGGAGGCAGACGGGCGGCGTCTCCAGGTTGAGATCCTGAGCCTGCGCGTCGACCTGCTCCGCGATCGCAGTCCGTACCTCGTCGGCCTTGGTGTGGTCCAGGCCCCCTTTGCAGTCGATGCGCTCACCGGGGAACGTGAAGACGAGCGTCTCGTCGTCCCGGTAGATGAGCGAGCCCACGGCCAGATCCACCTCGAGGAGCAGACGCACGTGCTGGAACAGCTCGTCGATCGCAGCGCGGGCACCGACCCAGTCGCCGATGCGGACGGCACGGGCCTCGTAGTGGCGGGCGCCGAGGCCCACGGTGAACACGCGCCAGCGAGTCGCCTGCTTCACGTCTTTGCTCCAGCCGAACGTCGTGCCCGCGAGCACCGCGCCGGCCGCGGCCGCCTTGAAGAGCGCCGCTGCAACGTAGGTCTGATCCCAGAGCGTGACGTCGTTATTGGGAAGGCGCGTCTCGGCGAGCATCGCGGCGAGCGCCGTCCGCAGCGGGCTTCGCTCGCCGATGGCACGCTCGCGCCACTCCCACCAGTGGCTCAGTTCGCTACACGGTGCCGAGCCGAGCTCACGTAGTCCGCCGAGAACGTCTTGCACCGAGGCGATGAGCTGCTCCCACCCCTCGGGAGTGAGCGTGGGCGGCGGGTCGAGCAGCAGGTTTCGGACGGGCTGACCGAAGGGGGAGGAAAGCCACATCTGGGTTGCGTCTTGAGCCAGGTACCGGACGGTGGAGTCGGCGTAGCTCTGCTTCTCGATCCCCGAGGCCATCGCATGGCCTGCTTGCAGCAGGCCAAGGAGGCCGTCGTTCCTCTGCCGGTGCTTCATCACGAAGTCGCCGAAGGAGGAAGGCCAATGAGCGGCGAGCTCCGGCCATCGCGTGTCGTTCTTGGCCCAGCCGAGGAAGTTGCCCAGGGAGACATTTTCGCGCTTGTGCCAGCGCAGGTCGTCGTACCCGAGGTGCGCGTGTCCGTGATGGCGCAAGAAGTCCCTATGGGCCTTGCCGAGCATGTGGATCCAGCCGATCGCCTCGCAGGCGAGGAGGACGGGCCGGTAGGCGCGAAGTTCATCGAGGGAAGCGGTTCCGGTAGCAGGTGCGGTCATGCCAAGCGAGGGAGGATGGTTTCGAGGCTGTTGCTGAGCTCCGCGACGCTTCCGTATTGGAGGGGCTTTCCATCCTCCTTCCTCCGTGCGCTCGCACCGGTGATGCTGGCGATGCCCCAGCCTGCGGTGCGCTTGGCCGAGAAGCCGTACTTCGTGAGGAGATCCTCGGTCGCGTCGAGCAGGTTGCAAAGAGCGTCGACAGTACTGGACTTCGCCTCACCGGTCGAGCCCGAGAGCGGGGCGTAGAGCATCGTGAGCTCGCCGCAAGCTTCGGCGGGGACGACCTCGTAGAGGATGGGGCGCCGTCCGGCTTTCGTGCTGCGATTGTGTGGGTTGATCACCTGGAAGTCGATCTTCGGCAGCCACGTGGGGTAGAGGACGAGTGCCCCGCGCAGGAAGTCCGCATCCTCACCGTGCTCGTTCCCGAACAGGTGAACGATCCAGGGCTCGTCATGCCACTCCTCCGCCTTCTTTCCGGCTTCGAAGTGCTGGCAAAGACCACACCTCATTCGGCAGGCCCATCGCAAGAGTCCCTTCCACGTCGACGCAGGGATCGAGGGGACGCCGAAGACGTGATCCTTGCGCAGCGGGTTGTCGAGGACATGGAAGACTCGGTCGTCGCGCGCGTACCACGGCCTCAACAACTTGAAGCTGATGCGCAGCGCGATCCAGTCCTCGTGGAGCGGGCGCGGAAGCTCGGGGTCGAGGCACGGGCGAAGATCGTCCGGAAGTGAAACACTCGAATTGGAGACCTCACCACGGTAACACTCTCGTGCCTTCTCCTTCTTGCGATGAGCCCACTCGGCGCACTCGTCGACGAATCCGGAGATAAGCGTCGAGGTGCATTTTCCTAGGCGCGGCTGCGGGTTAGGAATGGTCGCGAGATGTGCGATGAAGTCGAACGTCATAGAGTTGGAGTCGAACATCATAGAGTTAGAAAGAGCCGGTTGGCGACCTCGGTTCCCATCAGGAACTCCTCATCGCGAAGATCAGGCCATGCGAACTTTAGGCGTCTCTTGATCTCCTCGTGGCTAGATCCATTGATGTCGGGATTAACGAAGCCAAAAGTGCGCGCTGGATTCTTGAAGCTAAAGATCTTCTTGCTCACCCCTTGCTTGCCCCGCATCCAGAAACCAAAGTTGTCCTGAGGGTTGCCGCCGCGCCTTGACGCGCCCGTTGCGCCGAGAACTTCATTGAAGTTCGTCCGCTCAAGCCATCGCTCGACGAACCAAAAGTTCTCGAGGGACGCCCACGTTGCGCGTGCACGCTTGGGCCAACCCGACAGGTATCTCGATCTCGTTCCGAGGGAGTGGCGAGATGTCGGGCGATTGATCGATCTTGACGATCCCGTAGTCGGGCCTCGGCGGCTTGAGGACAGTTCTCCCGCCGATCGCGGCGTAGTCGGCGATGAGTCGTAGTGTCAGGCCTATGAGCATCCATTCCTGGCGCCGCACAGGCCGAAGTGGCGTGAAATGGAGGACGAAGGCGGTGCCTTTGCGGATTTGCTCTTTGCGCTGGCTTCCGTCGGGGTCGAGGACGTCGAAGCGGAACTTGCGCGCCCAATCGGTGCAGCCGAAAAGCTCGCAGACGACGCAGTGGTGACCCGGCTCGTCGGGCGAGGCATCCAATGCGGGACAGCGTCGCTCGTCATCAGTCGGGTCGCAGGCGCTACCGCCGAGGCCACGGACAACGACCTCGCACCACCAGCGGATCGACCCGAGGAGCCCAGTCGTGATAAGGCGATCAGACTTCCCATCGACGTCGCCTGTCCAGAGGTCCGTCTCTGCGCGGAGCTTCCACTCGTAGAACTCAGGCTTGGCCATCAATCCGCCGGAAGGAAAAGGCCCATCCCAAAGTGCGAGTTACGCCCGATGGCGATCGGCCCCTGGACAGGCTCCGCGAACTCGATCTCGAAGCCGTGCGCTCCCAGGTGGGGGAACGCCCCCTGTCCGGCACGCCGCAGCATTCGGAACGAGGCCCACGGGCCGTCGATCGGCGTGACGGCGATCGGATCCGGCAGGCCGCGGCGACGAAGCTCGGTGACCACCTGTTCCGCCGGTGTGTCGCGAAGAACGCCTCCTCGTCGCTTCGGATGCTTCACGGGCAGGAAGGGGGTGTGGGAGCGGAACACCCGCGCCGGGCGGGAGAAGCGCCCGTCGCTTACCGGAACGAGCCGGATCGCCGCTCCGAGCAGTGCCGGCAGCGTCACCGAGCGGACGAGGGCCACTTCGGCGGGGGTCAGCCCCGCCGGACAGAAGACGGCGAGGGAATCGATCACGTCACCATCGCCTGACGCGGCGAGCACGTGCACGTGGCGGTGGTCGTCACGGGCGTCCTCTCCGTTCGGGCGTTTTCCGCTGAGCTTCGCCGGAATCGCATCCGCTCCGAGCCAGCGGCTGGCCACGCCCAGCAACCGGCGGCGAAACACCTCGCAGACGACGATGGCGTCGGCAAGGAGCGGCGGCCGCTCCGACTCGAGCCGGAAGACGAGGAGCTGCTCGAGCGGACAGGAGCTCCTGCGGGTAGGGCGCGAAGCCCCTGCGTCCCACTCCACCCTCTCGAGGCGGAGCGCACAGTCGATCGCCGGGCCGGTGAGGCGGTTGGGGGGTGCGAGAAGCGTCCGTACCTGTCGGCTGGGCTGGGGCTGCTCGAGACGGATCACGAGTCGCTCCGCCCGCCCGTCGAGGTCGTCGTCTGCGAGCGCGACCTGCTCCCGGCTGAGCGAACGGCCGACGGCGCGAGCGATGAGGGTCTCGATCTCCACCCTCCCTCTGGGCCCTGGCCTTCCCGCCTCGGGGTGTGTCGGCCCGCGAACCGGTGGGCGAAGGGCACCCTCGAGTCGATGGACGACGGCTCTCACGAGCGGCTCGCGAGCCGGTGGACGTGGACGCCGGGGAATCACGCGCACGTATTCCACCCACCGCGACCCCGGCGGAGCCGGCATCGCCTTCACGACGCCGTCGGCGGTCGAGACCTCGAGCTGCTCGCGCGTCACCGACGGCTCCGGGGCGAGCAGGCGCACGATCGACCGTTCCCCCTCGACCCCGGCTGCCTCTGCTTCGGCGCTACGGGGAACCGCGATGCCCGTTCGGCCTGACTGCTCCGGCCAGGCGTCACGCAGGGCGAGCTCGCAGACGCTCACGCTCTGCCCGAGAAACGGGGTCGCCTCGAGGAGAGCGCCGAGTTCCTGCCGCTCGGCGTCGTCAACGTCGACGCCCGGCCAGGAGATCAGAAGCTCCGCCTCGGGATCGAGGTCGAGGAGCGTGTGGCCGTTCTCGCTCCGATCCCCGGCAAGGGGATGGTCGGTGAACTCGAGCTGTGGCATCCACTGGGCGTATACGACCTCCCCGGCGGGGGGAAGCTGGTAACGGGGCTCGACCGTTGCCAGCCGAGCAATCAGGGCGAGCGCCGCTTCAACCCGGTTGCTGCCGAGCCGGTGGGCGGTGCAGAGGAGGGCGCGCGCGATGCGCCAGGGGGAGGGTGGCCACTCGACGTTCCCGACGTGCTCTCTGCGTGAGCGGAACCACGGGGTGGCGGCATAGCGCCCGAACGGGAAGCGAGCGGCGACGACGACGCGAGACATCGGAGTGCCCATGCTTGGCTACCTCCCCTACGCCTTCGCCTTCGGCGTCCAGCGAACGACGAGCGGCTCGGCCTTCTCCACTCCGGTTGCCGCCTTGCAGCGGCTGAAGCACTCGTTGCGAAGGTCTTGGAGGAAGCCGTCACGAACCTCGTTCGCGGAGGGAAAGGCGAAGTCGGCGGGGCGCCGCACCGCGACGTTCTTCACGTCGAGGATGCAGCGGCTGCGTCGGCGCGGCCAGGCGGCAATCAGCTCCGCGATCTGGAGCACGCCGGTCGCGACGAGCGCCCGGTAGGCCTTCGGCGGGAGGCCGTACGAGCGCAGCAGCGCGAGGTCGAAGACGATCGGCGAGACGATCCGGGAGGCGCTCACCTCCGCGGTGTAGTGGGGCACCTCGCCCTCGACCGTCGTCCCCTCGGCGCCGGCCTGCCGCGTGGTCACCTCCGAGACGTGGTCGGCGGTCTTTTGCCCGCCCACCTGGACGCTCTGGCTCTGGACAGCAAGGGCGTCGATCCGGGCGCTCAGCGCGCGCGTGAGACGCGCTCGTCCTTCCCAGATCCCGGCAAACCAGCAGCCGTGCAGAACGGCGAGCGGATCGTGGTCCCACACGACTTGTGCGAGCTGGGTGAACATCGGTGCGGGAGCGTTGTCGAGCAGCCTCTTGAACCGGTCTTCCATGACCTCGCCGGTCCCCTCGTGGGCGCCGTTGATCAGCGAGTGGGCGCCGAGCCGGTGTGCCGCCCTCCGGCTCGAGGTGTAGTAGGCGCCGGCTCCATCCACGACCTTCACCCAGGGGAGCGGCGCAACCCACTTCGCTGGCTCGCAGGCTGCCTCATCCCAGATCGTCAGCTCGAGCTGGTTCGCCATCGAAGCGACGGAGTCGACGACTGCAGCGAGCTGCCCATCCGGCGCCTCGTAGAACGACGGTCCCGTGTTCGCGAAGGTCGTCGGCTGGATCGTCGGGGATCCCACCGGCTCGAGCTCGACATCGAGCGCGAGATACCGCTCCCCGTCGAGCTGATCGAGAAGCGACGCGGCGGTCATGGAGTGCCTCCTTCCTGGGTTACGAGGGTGTTGGCGGGCGTGACGGTGACGATGCGCTCGAGCGCGGCGCACGCCTCCCCGTCGAACGGCAGCAGGACGGCGAGTGCGAGCGCTGCGGGAGGCGGCGTCGGCGCGCGGCGCGGGGGCGTGGGCAAGAGGTCGAGCCCCCGGCGGCGCAGCTCGCTGTCGGCGATCGTGCGAGCGACGTCGATGCGTCCAGCGAGGAGCAGCGAGGCGAGCGTCGTGGTTCGTTCGAGCGCGGCGTTCGGCGATTCCGTCGCTTCGCGAGCGCCGTTGCGGCTCGAGGCTGTCGCGGGCTGGGCTGCGAGGAGGAGCCGGGCGACGTCGGCGCCGATGCCGACCGCGAGTGGATTCTCCGCTTGGGACGCGGATGGCTCCGCCGGGTGAACGCCCGCCAGGGCCGCGGCAAGGAGTGCGAGCCGGCGCTCCCCCTCGCTTCCGAGCGTGCCGGCAAGGAGCCCGGCCAGCGCGGAGAACGACGTCGAGCCGGCGCGCTGGAGATTCTCCGGTCGCGTGCGTCGCACCGCCGTCAGGACGAGGGCAACCAGGACGCCGAGGGGGTCAGATACGCGCTCGAGGTCGGGTGGCGTCCGTGCCGCGTCGAGCACGAAGCGCCCATCGTCGTTTCGGCGATGCGGCAGCAGCGTCTCGCGCAGGAGGCAGACGTCTCCAGTAGAGAAGCCAGAGACGAGCGACCGCGCGAGTAGGAAGGTCGCAGCGCGGTCGTCCGCGTGGCGGAACCACTCGCTCGAGAGACGGGGCGGCTGAAGAGGATGGTCTGGTTGGGACGCAAGCCAAGCCGCGGGCGCTTCCAGCGCGGCCAAGGCTATAAGCACTTCTTGCGCGGACCGAGCCTCACTGAGCGCCAGCGAACCAGAACTGGGCGCGCGGTAGCCAAGGCCAGCAAGCGCATTTTCGAGTCGCCTTCGGGAAATCTCTAGCGAAGGCGGCTCTTTGCCATCTCGACGTGCGAGTTCGCGCTCGATGTCCCGCAGAAAAGGAAAGATGTCTTCGACGGCCTGGTGGGCGGCGCGCCTGCCGAGTGCGTAGATCTCACCTCGGCGTGCGGCGTAGCGAGCAGGCTTCTTCGGGTTCGGCGGGATCAGCGCAAACCGGACGAGGCGGTCAAACCCGAGACCGGCTGTCGCTCGTGCTGACTGGATCAGTGCTGCGTCGAGCGCGTCTCGTGCAACGTCTCCTCGTGGCAGACGGATGCGTGTTGCCGGAATCAGATGCATGAGGGTCCGCACCGTGCAGGGTCGAGACCAGAGAGGCGCAAGCAGTTCAAAGGTTCGAGGAGGATCTCGCCACTGATCTGCGACTCCCCCGGCGCGTATCCCGAAGGGGCGACTCTGCACTACGAGAGGGAAGGCGGCCTGAACGCGTGCGCCGGGGTCAGCGCGCTTCGCGGTGACCCCTCGGAAAAGGCGTGCACCGCGAAATACGAGCACCACGTCCCAGGCGAGCGTCCTCGGCTTTTGGCCTTCCGGCTTGACGTCATTAGCGGATGAGCCAGGCAAAGCAGCGCGCCCCGACTGGTATGCGCCCAGTATCTTCCTCCTGATCGCAAGAGCCTGAGCAACGCCTCGCTCAGTCGGCGACCCGAGGAGCAGATCGCGGAGAATACGCTCTACCCACGCTCGGGACGCCTTGCGCAGGGTTGATAGAGCGATTTCGTAGCCCTCCGCAATCTCTCCCCTCCCAAAGCTGGCACCCTCTCCGAGAAGCGGGTTGTTCTGTCGGCTGCCGTCAGCCAGCGGCAGGATGCTCGCGTCGAACCAGTCGAGTTCATCCTCCTCTGCGAGGTTGCGCAGCTCGACGAAGTCTCGACCTCTCCCGGAGCCCCCGCGCCAAGGGGTCCGGAGGCGGGGAGGTTTGTCGTGCACTCTGTCCGTCACCTGTTCGACCAGCTCTGCAAGCGCGAGGTTGGAGGCCAGCCAGAGGATCCCGTCCTCGTCCCACCAGGCGCGGACAGACGGCTCGACCTCGCCCGCAAGCAAGAAGAAGCCGAGGCCGCGCAGGTAGCTGTCGAGGCTCTCGGCGTTGCAGCCTGCCAGGCGCTCCTTCACGAGCGTCATGGCGCGACCTCCTGTCTCTCCCGGGCGCTCGCCCGCTGGTCGGCCGCTCGAAGAAGCGCCTCGAGGTAGGCAAGGCGGAAGGGCCCGAGTTCATCCAAGAGGTCGAGCGCCCGCTCGACCCAGGTCGTCTCCCCGAGATCGCCGATGCGAAGCAGCGAGAGGTCGAGCGGCCCGGCTTGGAACTGCTCGCCCGCCACCGTCACACCCGGGAACTTGTCTCCGTCGCGCACGCCGAGGCAGACCGTTCGGGTCGGGTCGTGGTCGTCGGGCAAGACCCTCGGCGTCAAGCGGAACTTGCCGTGGTGCGCTGCGACGAGGTAGGCGGGGAGGTCGAGCTCGCGATGGCGGTTACCGCGTTCGAGCAGCAGAAGTGCCGAGACGAGCTCATGGCGGAAGGCGTTCCGCGGCCGCCACCTCGTCCGCTCGGGCGCCTTCGCGTAGACGATCCCGCCGCTGGGCGCTTCGCCGGCCCACTTCGCGAGTCGCTGCTGGAACTCCGGGTGCGCCTTGCCGGCGTCGTGGACGCGAGCGGCAAGGCGGAGCGCATCCCTCCACGAGGGGTCAAGATCAACCTCCCGAAGGATCGCCTCGAGCTCCTCGACCACGTGCGCGGTGTGCTCCTCGAGCGAGACCCAGCGGCCGACGAGAGTGTCTGGATCGCCCGAGTCGGCGTCGGGTGCCTCCAGTGCCCGAGCGGAGATCGGGCTTGGCCGGTCCTTCGTGCGACCCGTCCAGCCGATCTCGGGGTCGTATCCTCCGGCCGAGACAGGCAACAGCAAGAGGTCGCCGGGGACGAGATCGTCCCCAGGTCTCAGACGGTCCCAGCGCCGGCGCGAGTAGCTCCAGCGCCACGGCTCCAGCTTGACGAGAGTCTTCTGCTCCCAGATCGGCACTGGGCAGACCTCCTCACGTGCAGGCAACGCCTGCTCATCCTCTGGGTCGTTGGGGTCGCTGCTGAAGTCGCGCCAGGCGACACCGACGTCGAGGTCCTCTCCAATGCGGATGAAGCGCCCGACGTCGGGGTCGTCGCCGTCGAGCGTCGGATCCGTGTCGAAGAGGTCGAGGAGATCCGGGCCGCGCAGGAAGAGGCTCAGCGGCCGCTCTCCGAGGAGGCTATGCGGGCTCTTCTGCTCAGTGAACGTGGCGATGGCGTCGGGCGAGAACGAGCCGCCGTCCAGCTCAAGTAGCGCTCGTCGCGCCATGCCGACTGCTTCCTCGTCGTAGGGCCGCGCGAGGCTCGTCGGGATCTCGCCGCCCGGGTCGAGCCAGACGAGACGGGCCGGCGAGCGTCGGCGGTCGCCCGTACGGTTGAGGCGGCCGGCGCGCTGAACGAGGCTTGGCCAGGGCGCGAGCTCGCTGACGAGCGCTCCTGCGTCGAGGTCGATCCCTGCTTCGATCACCTGCGTTGAGACGACAATTCGTCCACCCTCGGGCGCCCTGGTCTCGAGCCTGTCCACGACCCGTTGGCGGTCGGCGGGGCGGAAGCGCGAGTGCATGAGCAGCAGGTCGATCTCGCCTGCTCGTCCACGCAAGGCCTGCTTGAGCGCGCTGTAGAGCGCGACCGCCCGATCAACGGTGTTGACGAGCGCGAGCGTCAGCCGCGGCGCGTTCGGCGCATCGGCCAGGCGCTCGTGCTCGTCGAGGACACGCTGGGCGACGGCCTCGGCGTCGGCAGGGTCAGCGGCGGTGCGCACAAGCTCCTTGGGCGCTGTCAGCCGCCGCCCGAGCGGCCCGCTGCGGTCGGCATCGCCAACGCCGACGATGTCCGCCAGGTCCGGTCGGCGATGGTCGACCGTCTCCAGCCAGGACGGCTCGAGAGTTGCCGACATCCACAGGGTGCGGGCGGGCGCTGCCACTGAGAAGCGCCGGCGGAACGCCTCGAGCTGGCAGCTCGTCGCCACAGCGGCGTCCATGAGCTGCACCTCGTCGAACACCCACTGGCAGTCGCTGTTCACGAGCCCGAAGTCGATCGGCCAGGCAGAGCGACGGCGGCCGAAGCCGCGGTTAAGCGCGCGGGAGAGAAGCATGTCGATGGTCCCGACCAGTACCGCCTCCCGCTCGGGCCAAAGCACCCAGCCGTCGTCGGCGACGCCTCCCATGAGCGGGTACACCGATATCTCCTGGGCAAGCATGCCCCGCCTCCGAAGACGGCCGAGGATGTCGGAGGCGCGGCGAATGGTCTGCTCGACGAGGACGCGCATCGGCAGGGCGATGACGAGGCGCCGGGGCGTGCGGCTGCGCTCGGACGGGTCGGGATGGAAGAGCCGCCGCCACAGCCAGTCGAGAACTACCGCCTCGGTCTTGCCGGCCCCCGTGGGGGCGAGGATTCCCCGGGCAGGGTCGTCTCTCTGGGCGAGCTGAGCCTGCCACGGGTAGGGCTCAAGCGCCGTCGCGGTCCGGAAAAGATCGTGGAAGGTCATGGCAGCGGCTTGCCTCCGGAGTAGGGCGCGAGGCGAGATCGGAGCCTGCGGGCGGCGCCGCTCGGCATCACGGCTCCCTTCCTCCCTCGGTAAGCGCCGCCTGGATGGCTGCGGCCACCCTCTCGTCGGCGCAGTCCACATCCAGGACGTAGCCGGAGTCGAGGGCGCGGAGGGTGACCTCCGCCTGGGGGCTGGAGAAGATGACCTCCTCCTCCAGCTCGGCGGCCAGGGAGGCGTCGGGTAGGGCGGCGGCCACGGCCTCGGCCACCGCCTCCCGGGGCGGCCGCTCCCGGCCCAGGTCGAGGCGGTGGCGGGGGGCGAACAGGGGCACGTCGCAGCGCACGGGCATGGCCACCATCTGACCGGCGCAGATGCAGACGCCGGTATCGAGGGTGGGAAGCTCGGCCAGGAAGGTCTCGCCGGCGGCCTCGAAGGACTGGCGGACGTACTCGAGGTCCTCCACGTTGGCCAGGCGGAAGACGAGCTGGCTCCCCATCTGGGCGAGCACGTCCTTGGCCACCCGGCTCGGCCGCTGGGAGACGACGACCAGGCCGACGCCGAACTTGCGCCCCTCCACCGCCACCGTGGTGAGAGCCCCCAGCGACCCGTGCCGGGCCGCCTCGGCCATGTAGCCGGTGGTGCGCTCGGGGATGTAGTTGTGGGCCTCGTCCACCACCACCAGGGAGGGCAGGCCCTCGCCGCCCGTCTTGGCCTGGGCGAACACCCGTTGGGCGAGGACGGCGCACTTCTTCGCTCGCACCTCGAACGTCTCCGTGCGGCGCAGGTCGAGGGCGTACAGGCCCGGGCTGGAGACGTCTGCCGCGTCGTCTGTTCCTCCCCACACGAGCCGCGGCCTCTCTTCTCCCAGGCAGTAGCGATGGGGCTCGGCCTCCACAGCGGCGGCGATCTCGGCCACCGTCTCGTTGCCGGAGGAAGCGAGGATGCGGGCGGCCTCGGCCGGGTCGCGGGTCTGGCGGCCGGCGGCGCGCAGCTCCTTCTTGATGGCGGGGCTCATGCGCTCGATCTCGAAGCGCTCCTTGACCATGTCGAAGTCGAGCAGGTTGACCTTGTCGGGGATGGACACGTCGATGAGCCGCGGCTGGAGCTGGGGGTCGAGGTACTCGCCGTGGGTGTCGACCACGAACACGCGCAGCTCCCGGGCATCCAGGAGGGCCCGGATGAGGTGCTTGACGGCGTTTGACTTGCCCGATCCGGTCATGCCCAGGACGCCCAGGTGGGTGGCGAGGAGGGCGTCCGAGCGCAGCCACACGCCCACCTCGGGGTGGTGCTGCATGCGGCCCAGGCGGAGGTCGCCGTCGCCGAGGAGAGCCCGCAGCAGCCGGGCGGAGGGGGCGCGCACGTCGGAGCCGGGGGACACAGGACCCGGGGTGGAGCGGAAGGCGCCGTCCACCGCCTCCCGCAGCACCCGCACCCGGGCGATGTGGAAGGCGCTCTCGGGCCGAAAGTAGGTCTTGGCCACGAGGAAGCCGTGGTCCTTGACGGGGTGGGAGAAGAGGGAGGGGAGGTCGGGCACCGTCACCCGCCGCGGGGGCGCCCCGCCCAGGCCCTGGGTGAGGAACATCTCCTCCGTCATCTGGGGGAAGGACTGGTTGTAGGCCGTCACCTCCACCACCTCGCCCACCACGTCCCGCCCGGGCCGGTCGCTGGCCGCCACCAGCTGGCCGCAGGCCACCTCCCGCAGGCACACGAACCGGAACTCGCGCACGCTGGGGAAGTCCATGACCACTCCCAGGAGGTCGGGGGCGATCTCCTGGGCCTCCTCCCAGATGGCCTGGAAGTGGGAGGCGGCCTCGGCCACCGCCGGCTCCCCGTCGAGGAGGACGCCTCCCTCCTCGTTCCGCCACTCCCGGCGCCACTCGTAGCCGTAGCCGCCGCGGCGGGTGAGGTTGCTGGAGCCGATGAGGGCCCCGCTCGCCGTCGGCGATGAGGAGCTTGGCGTGGAGCCGGCGCGAGTAGCGCACCTGCACCCCATCGGCGGCCATGGCCTCCAGGGCGGCGAGATCGGTGATGCGGAGATCCTCCTCCTCCGACACCCGGTACACGAGCCGCACCGTCAGCTCGCCGGCGCGGACGCGGGGGAGGGCCTCCCCGAGGAGCTTCTGGAGGGGGAGGGTCTCCACCCAGGGCGAGGCTATATCCACGTTGCGGCGGGCAGACCGGACAAGCACTCGGGCCCGCCGCTCGACCTCGTCCTGTGTCAGGTAGGTGGCGGGCAACGTCTCGACAGGGCTGTTTGCGGCAGGGGTGTTGTACAACCTCCTAGCCCGTTTGTCACCCCGCCCGGCGGCGTCTCTTACGGGGCCTGGGCTTCCTCGGCCTTCTTGTCGAAGTAGCGGCGGAGGCCGAGGTAGGACTGCCAGAAGGGAGCCGCCTTCTCCCACGGCTCGGGCTGGGAGACCCGCTCCAGCAGATCCTCCCGGGCCGCCAGCACGAACTCCTCCTCGCTGCATCCGGCCCGCACCCGCTCTGCCCACCGGCGCAGCTCCTCCCGCATGAGGGCCAAGTGCTGGCCGGGGTCGTCGACGACGCCGAAGTGGGGAAGGGCGAGGCAGGCCGGGGAGCGGCGCTCGATCTCGGCCAGGGTGTCGTCCCAGGCCTCCAGGTCGATGTCGGGCGGGGGCGCCACCGGCAGCACGTGGCGGTCGGGGACGATGCGGACGCCGGCAGCATCGCCGGCAAAGAGGGTGCCGTAGCGGTCGAGGTAGCAGACGTGGTGGGAGGCGTGGCCGGGGGCGGGGAAGGCGGTCAGGCCGAGCACCTGTCCCTGCACCGGGCGGACGTTGGCCTCGGGCACGGGGAGGAGCTCTCCCCACAGGGGGTCGAAGGTGTGGCCGTACAGGCGGCGGGCGCTCCGCTCCAGCCGCTCCGGGCTCACCAGGTGAGAAGCGCCCACCGGCGACACGTGCACCTGGAGCGTGGGGTGGCGGCGGACGAGGGTGCCGGCGGCGCCGGCGTGGTCGAGGTGGATGTGGGTGAGGAGGAGGTGGCGAAGGTCGGTGAGGGCCAGACCGCGGGCGGCGAGCCCCCGCTCGAGCTCGGCCACGGACGCCGCCGGCCCGCAGTCGACCAGGGCGGGGCCGTCGTCGGTGGAGACGACGTAGACGCCGATCACCCGCTCGCTTCCCTGGTGACGGAGGTCGATGGGCTCGATCACGCCCCGATCTTACGGGGGAGCGCCGGGGGCGGCGAAGGGGGCTCAGCCGAGGGCGTCATCGAGGTCGGCGAGGAGGTCGTCGATGGACTCGATGCCCACGGACAGGCGGATGAGGTGTCGGGGGCAGGCGAAGGGCGCCTCAGCGGTGGAGGCGTGGGTCATGCGGGCCGGGTGCTCGATGAGGCTCTCCACTCCGCCCAGGCTCTCGGCCAGGGTCCACAGCCTCGTGCGGGCGCAGACGGCCACCGCCTCCTCCTCCGAGCCGACGAGGAAGGAGACCATGCCCCCGAAGTCGCGCATCTGCCGGCGGGCGAGCTCGTGGCCCGGGTGCGCGGGCAGGCCCGGGTAGAGGACCCGCTGCACCCGCCGGTGGGAGGCGAGGAACTCGGCTACGGCGCGGGCGTTCTGGCAGTGCTGGCGCATGCGCAGGGCCAGGGTCTTCAGGCCGCGCAGGACGAGCCAGCAGTCGAAGGGGCCGGGCACGGCCCCCAGGGACTTCTGGAGGAAGCGCAGCCGCTCGGCCACGGCCGGGTCGTTGGTGGCGGCAAACCCGCCCACGAGGTCGGAGTGGCCGCCCAGGTACTTGGTCAGGGAGTGGACGACGATGTCGGCGCCCAGCTCCAGGGGCCGCTGGAGGTAGGGGGTGGCGAAGGTGTTGTCCACCACCACCAGCGCTCCTGCGGCGTGGGCGGCGGCGGCTGCCGCCCGGATGTCGACGATGTTGAGGAGGGGGTTGGTGGGCGTCTCGATCCACACCAGCCTCGTCCTCTCGTCCAGGCGGTGGGCGAGGGCGGTGGACATGTCCTCCGCCGACAGGTAGCGGAAGGCGTACCCCTTGGGCTCGTACACCTGCGAGAACAGGCGGTAGACGCCGCCGTAGACGTCGTTCACGCACGCCACCTGCTGGCCGGGAGCGACCAGGTGCATGACGGTGGTCACGGCGGCCATGCCCGAGGAGAAGGCAAGGCCGTGCTCGGCTCCCTCCAGCGAGGCGAGGCAGGTCTCCAGAGCGGTGCGGGTGGGGTTGGCCACGCGGGCGTAGTCGTAGCCCTTGTGGACGCCCACCGCCTGCTGGGCGAAGGTGGAGGTCTGGTAGATGGGGACGGTGACGGCGCCGGCGGCCGGCTCGGGCTCCTGGCCGGCGTGGATGGCCCGGGTCTCGAAGTCCACCCCCGGATGCTAGCCCGGTGGCCGCGGCCGAGCCGGGGCAGGGAGAGAGGCGCGCTAAGCTGCCGGCATCATCGTGGAGGCAGGAAGCGCATCCGGTGCCAGGCACCGCTCCAGTCCGCAGGCCGCCCTCGTGCAGGCCTGCGCGGGCGCTCCCGAGCTCGCCCACCTGGCCGCCGAGGTCGCCGGCCGCCTGCACGACCTGGGCATGCGGGCCACCGTTCTCGCCCCCGACGCGGCTGCCCCGGGGGCCGGGCCGGACACGGTGGCGGTGGCCCTGGACGGCTGCCAGGCGGCCTGCTCGCGGCGGGCCCTGGAGGCTCGGGGGCTGCGCACGGCCGGCATCGTGGCCGGGGAGGGTGCCGGCGGCGAGGGCGGCGTCACGGTCGACCGGATCGTGGCCCGCCTGAGGGAGGACGGGTTCGCTCCTGCGCCGACGGCCCGGCGGCGGGTGCCGCCGCCGAGAGCTCCCCGACCCGCCGCCCGCCCGTCCCGGGCCCACTCCGTCAACGACTACCTGCGGGCTATCCATACCCTGGCCTCGCCCTTGGCCGCCTGCGGGGCGGTGGTGGACGGAGCCCCCGCCCTGGCCGCCCACGTCTCCCAGCTCTTGGGCGTGTCCCGGCCCACGAGCGGGGAGATGCTGAGGCGCCTGGAGGAGGCGGGGCTGGTGGAGCGGGGAGCTAACCGGGAGGTTTTCCTCACCGACATCGGCCGAGCCATGGCCGAGCAGGCGGTGCGCCGTCACCGGGTGGTGGAGTGCTTCCTCGTCGACTACCTGGGCACGAGCCCGGCCGACGCTCCCGTGGAGGCCTCGCTGGTGGAGGCGGGGATGGACGACGAGCTGGTGGAGCGCATCTACGAGCGGCTGGGGCGGCCGGAGCGCTGCCCCCACGGGTGGCCGGTGGATCCGTCCCAAGACCGGGAGGAGCGGCGGAAGCTCGTCGCCCTGTCCAGCCTGTCGCCGGGGCGGCGGGCGGTGGTGGCGGGCCTGGCCGAGGGGGACGGGGCGCTCCTCCGCCGGCTGCTCGAGCTCGGGCTCGTCCCCGGGGCCGAGGTGGCGGTGGAGAGGAAGGGGCCGACGGGCGATCCGGTGATCGCCGTCGTGGCCGGCCGCCGGCGCCGCCTCGCCCGGGCGGCGGCGGAGGCGGTACTCGTCCGCGGGCTGGAGGCCGCCCCAGCCTAAGGGCGGGCCTCGGCCCGGCGGTGGGCCAGGTACTCGAGCAGGTCGGAGCGGGTCAAGACCGCCGTCGGTCTTCCCTCCTCCACCACCACGGCGGCGCCGGCGCCGGTGAGGTCGGCCACCACCTGCTCGACCGAGTCGCCCACGTCCACGGCGGGAAGGGGAGGACCCATGGCCGCCGTCACTTCCTCGGTCAGGGCGTCGGGATCCCGGAACAGGCGGTCGAGGAGCCCCCGCTCGGTGAGGGAGCCGATGACGTCGGTCAACGACTGGGCCGGCTGCCGGCGCACCACCGGCAGCTGGGAGATGCCGTACCGCTGCATGAGCTCCACGGCGTGGCCCACCTTCTCGTGGGCCTCGCACACCACCAGGTCGGGGAGACCGCCGTCCAGGGAGTGCTTGCGCTCCAGCACCTGGGCGATGGTGGCGAGGGGCGCCCGCCGCTCCAGGAAGCCGTGCTCGAGCATCCAGTTGTCGTCGTACATCTTGGACAGGTAGCCGCGGCCGCCGTCGGGGATGGTGGCGAGGATGGTCAGGCCCGGGCCGTGTCGCTCGGCCGTCCTCAGCATGGCGTAGACGGAGGTGCCCCCCGACCCGCCGGCGAGGATGCCCTCCTCCCGGGCCAGTCGGCGGGCGGTGAGGAAGGAGTCCCGGTCGGACACGCGCACGTACTCGTCCACCAGGGACGGGTCGAAGGTGGCGGGGAAGGTGTCCTTGCCGATGCCCTCCACCAGGTAGGGATGCACCGGCCCGCCGGAGAAGATGGAGCCCTCGGGGTCGGCGCCGACCACGAACAGGTCGGGCTTGCGCTCCTTCAGGTAGCGCCCGATGCCGGTGATGGAGCCGCCGGTGCCCACCGACACCACCACCGCGTCCAGATCGCCCCCCGTCTGGGCCCAGATCTCGGGCCCGGTGGTGTCGTAGTGGGCGGCCGGGTTGTCGGGATTCGAGTACTGGTCGGGCTTGTAGGCGCCTGGGATCTCCTCGGCCAGCCGGTCGGAGACCGAGTAGTAGCTCTCCGGCGAGTCGGGCTCCACGGCGGTGGGGCAGATCACCACCTCGGCTCCGTACGCCCGCAGGAGGGCGATCTTCTCGTGGGACACCTTGTCGGGCACCACGAAGATCATCCGGTACCCCTTGATGGCCGCTGCCAAGGCCAGCCCCACGCCGGTATTGCCCGAAGTGGGCTCGACGATGGTGCCGCCCGGGCGGAGCTCCCCCCGCCGCTCGGCGGCCTCGATCATGCGCAGGCCGATGCGATCCTTGTTCGACCCGCCCGGGTTCAGGTACTCCAGCTTGACGAGCAGGGTGCAGCCGAGGTGGGCGCCGATCTTCTGGAGCCGCACCACCGGGGTGCGGCCGATGAGGTCGAGAAGGGTGGGGTAGCTGCCGGCCATCCGCGGGAAGCGTAACCGGGGCGGGCGGCGGCGCCTCAAGTCACGTGACAGAGATGACGATAGGGGGGATCGTGGAAGCGGCTCCCATCCCCTGGCGTCCGCTGGGCCAGCTCTTCGTCGACAAGGGCCTCATCACCGAGGCCGAGCTGGAGGAGGCTCTGGCTGAGCAGGAGGTGACCGGCAAGCGGCTGGGCGAGATCCTCGTCGCCCGCGGCCTCGTCTCGGGACCGGACCTGACGAGCACCCTCATGGAGCAGCTCGGCATCGAGCTGCAACGGGACGAGGGGTTCGGCAGCGGCCTGTGGGCTGAGATCCGCCGGCGTCACCCCCGCGCCCGCGGTCGGCCCGTCCCGCCCGGGCAGCCGGAGAGGGAGGAGGAGGGCTTGCCGGCGGAGGGGCGCTCTGAGACCGCTGCCGCCGGCGCCGGCGCGGCCGCTCGCCCCAACCTGGTGCTGGTCGAGAGCGCCGCCGCTCTCGATCGGATGCTGGACGACCTGGACGAGATGGCGGAGGTCGGCTCCCCCCAGACGGGCCCTCCCGCCCCGTCGGGCGCCGATGGGGCAGCGGAGCGGGGTGCCTCCCCCAGCGCCGACCCGGCCTGGGCAGGAGCGGCCGCTCCCTCCGAGCTTTTCTCGTGGCAGGCCCGGGTGGAGGAGCTTGGCAGAGACCTGGCCGAGGCCGAGAGGCGACTCGCCGCCGAGCAGGAGCGGGCGGCGGCCTTGGAGGGGACGCTGGCTGAGCGGGAGCGGCGTCTGGGCGAGCTCGAGGAGCAGGTGGCGGCGCTCCAGGCCGAGGCGGGGGAGGAGCGGGCAGGTCGGGAGCGGCTGGAGCAGGAACGAGACGAGGCTCAGGCTGAGGCAGCCCATCACCGCCGGGAGGCCGACCGCCTAGTCAGCCAGATGGAGGAGCTCCACGGCCGTCTCCGCCACGCTGAGGAGAAGGCCGGCGAGGAAGCCGCCCGACGGGCGGCCGAGACCGGGCGCTACACGGCCGAGCTGGACGGGCTCCGCGGGCGCCTGCGCGCCTGCGAGGAGGCTCTCGCCCGTGAGGCAGGGTTGCGGCAGGAGGCCGAGCGCGACAGGGAGCAGGCGCTGAGGAAGGCCGCCGGCGATGAGGCGCGGCTGGCCGCGGTCGAGCTGGAGCTGGGGCGGTCGCGGGCGGAGGTGGAGGCCCTGCGACAGGAGCTGGAGGCCGCCCGTCAGCGGGCCCAGGCCGTCTCCTCCCAGCTCTCGGAGCTGAAGGCGGCCCGAGTGGAGCAGGAGGGAAGGGAGGCTCAGCTGGCCCAGACGAGCGCCGAGCTGGCGCAGGCGCAGGCCGAGTTGGGGCGCCTGCGAGGGGAGCTGGAGCGGGTGCGGGGCGAGCGCGACGCCGCCCGGGCAGAGAGAGAAGCGGCCGCCTTCCGGCTGAGCGAGCTCGAGGCCTCCCGGGCCGAGCTGCGACAGGCCCAGGCGATGCTGAGGGAGCTGGAGGCCGAGGTCGAGCGCCGGCGGCGGGAGCTGGCAGAGCGCGAGCGGGAGCAGGCGGAGGCGCAGGCTGAGGTCGAGCGAGCTCGGGCCGAGACCGAGCGGAGGGGAGCGGAGGCGGCGGCGGCGCGGGCGGAGGTGGAGCGGCTGGCGCAAGCCCTCGGGGCCGAGCAGGAGGCGCGGGCAGAAGCGGCCGCCGAGGCGGAGCGCCTGGCCTGCGCGGCCGCCGAGCGGCAGGCGGAGCTGGAGGCGAGGCTGGCAGAGGCGGAGGCGGCCCGGGGGGAGAAGGAGCGGGCAGCGGCGGCCTGGGAGACGAGGGGGCGGGAGCTGGAAAGCCGCCTTGCCGCCGCCGAGGCCCGGGCGGTGGAGGAGGCGGCAGCCCACGCCGAGACCCGACGCGTCCTCGCCCAGGCGTTGAGCGAGCTTGCCCCCGGCGCTCCCCCGGCCGCTTTGCCGGCCGACCCGGTCTCGGCTCCCGTGTTCCACGCTGGCTACCTGCTGTTCGTTCCCGGCCGCTCGGGCTACGAGCTCCTGCACCGCCACGGCCTTCCTCCCCAGGCGGGAGAGGTGGTGGAGGAAGCGGGGGAGCGCTTCCAGGTCGCCAAGGCAGGCCGCTCTCCCCTTCCCATCGATCCCCGCCCGTGCGTCTACCTCCAGCGGGCCGGATAGCGGCGGCTGTGGCCGGCGCCTCGGCGGCGCCGCCGTCCAGCCGCCGCCGGCCTGCCGGAAGCGACAAGGGCGGGAGCCGGGCTAGTGCCGGAAGTGACGACGGCCGGTGAAGACCATGGCCGCCCCCGCCGCCTGCACGGCGGCGATCACCTCGTCGTCCCGCTTCGACCCGCCGGGCTGGATGATGGCCCCGACCCCTGCCTCCAAGGCCACGGCGGGGCCGTCCGGGAAGGGGAAGAAGGCGTCGGAGGCGAGCACGGCTCCGGCCGGGTCGTGGCCGAGAGCGCGGGCCCGCTCCACGGCGATGCGCACCGCCTCCACCCGACTCGGCTGGCCGCCGCCGATGCCGATGGTCTGGCCGCCCTTGGCGAGGACGACGGCGTTGGAGGCGACGTGCTTGCACACCCGCCAGGCGAAGAGGAGATCATCCCAGGCGGCCTCGTCGGGGCGGCCGCAGACGACCTTCATCCCCCGCCGGTCGTCGCCGTCTTCGTCTTGGTCTTGGACGAGGAAGCCGCCGGGGACCCGACGGAAGTCGCGCTCGCCAGGGGGCGCCGCCCTCGGCTCCCGGGAGCAGAGGACGCGGGCGGCGGGCTTGGCGGCGAGCAAGACCAGGCTCTTCTCCTCGTAGCCGGGGGCGAGCAGCACCTCGACAAACTGCCCGGCCAGGCGCTCGGCCAGGGGCGCCGACACGGGCCGATTGACGGCCACCACCCCTCCGTAGGCGGACACGGGGTCGGCGGCGAGTGCCCGATCGTAGGCCTCGTCCACGGTCTCGGCCACGGCGACTCCGCACGGGTTTCCGTGCTTGACGATGACGCAGGCGGGAGGCTCGAGCTCCTCCAGCAGGCGGCGGGCGGCGGCCAGGTCGGCCAGGTTGTTGAAGGAGAGGGGGCGCCCCTGCACCTGCTCGACCTGGGACAGGAGGTGGCGGCGGCCCCCCTCCTCCACGTAGTAGGCGGCCCGCTGGTGGGGGTTCTCGCCGTACGCCAGGTCGAGGGCCTTCTCCAGGCTTAGGGTCAGCCGAGGAGGGAACGGATCCGGCGCCTGAAACCAGGAGGCGATGGCCGCCTCGTAGGCAGCGGTGGCGGCGAAAGCCTGGGCGGCCAGGCGGCGGCGGGTGTCGAGCGACAGGTCGCCCCGGCGGCGCAGCTCGTCGAGCACCGGCCGGTACTGGGCGGGGCTGGAGAGAGCGGCCACGTGGGCGAAGTTCTTGGCCGCCGCCCGCAGCAGGGCGGGACCGCCTACGTCGATCATCTCCACCGCCTCCTCCTCGCTCGTCCCCGGCCGCCCTGCCACCTCGGCGAAGGGGTAGAGGTTGACGCAGACGAGGTCGAACGGGCGTAGGCCCAGACGGGCCAAGGAGTCCATGTCCGTGAGCCGGTCGCGGCGGGCGAGGATGGCCGCGTGCACGGCCGGGTGGAGCGTCTTCACCCGCCCTCCCAGGAGCTCGCCCATCCCCGTCACCGCCTCCACCGGGGTGGCGGGGATCCCCTGCTCCTCCAGGAAGGAGACGGTGCCGCCGCTGGCCACGAGCTCCACCCCCAGCTCGGCCAGGCCGCCGGCCAGGTCGGCCAGGCCGGTCTTGTCGTAGACGGAGAGCAGGGCGCGGGCGATCACCGGAGCAAGGTGCGGACGACGGCGGGAAGGAGTCGGTGCTCGACGGCGTGCAGGCGCTCCCGCAGCGTCTCCGGGGTGTCGCCGGGCAGCACCGGCACCCGTTCCTGGGCCAGGATGGGCCCCGAGTCCACCCCTTCGTCCACTTGGTGGACGGTCACCCCCGTCTCCCTGACGCCGGCGGCCAGGGCGTCCTCGATGGGGCGGGTGCCGGGGAAGGCGGGAAGGAGGGAGGGGTGGACGTTGACCACCCGACCGGGGAAGCGGTCGAGGAAGGCGGGGGTGAGCAGGTGCATGTAGCCGGCGCAGACGACCAGCTGTACCCCCCGTCTCTCCAGCCAGTCGGCCATGGCCAGGTCGCGCTCCTTTCGGGAGGGGTAGTCGTCGAGGGGGAAGACGGCGGCGGGAATGCCGGCCCGCCTGGCCCGGTCGAGGGCGCGGACGCCTGCCTTGTTGGAAGCCACCGCCACCACCGGCAGCCCCTCGTCGATGAGAGCCTGGAGATTGGTTCCCTCCCCGGACACGAGGACGCCGATCATGCCTGCTCGATGCGACCGATGACGAGGTCGTCCGGTCCCGCCTCGGCCAGGACGGCGCAGTAGCCGATGCCGACGTTGAACACCCGCCGCAGCTCCTCCTCCTCCACGTGGCGGGCCAGCCAGCGGAAGACGGGGGGACGCTCCCAGGCCTGCCAGTCGATGCGGGCCTCAAGCCCGGGGGGAAGAACCCGGGTCAGGTTGCCCACGATGCCGCCGCCGGTGACGTGGGCGAGGGCGCGGACGTCGCCTCGGGCCCGCAGCGCCCGGACGTCGTCCAGGTAGAGGCGGGTGGGGGCGAGGAGGTCGGGGCCGCGGTAGTCCTCCTGCTCGAGCACCCGCCGCACCAGGCTGAACCCGTTGGCGTGGACTCCGGCCGAGGGGAGGCCCACCACGACGTCTCCCGGCTCCACCCGGGAGCCGTCGATAAGCGCCTCCCTCTCCACCACGCCCACGCAGGTGCCGGCCAGGTCGAGCTCTCCCTCCCGGTAGATGCCGGGAAGCTCGGCCGTCTCGCCGCCGATGAGGGCGCAGCCCGCCTGCCGGCAGACCTCGGCCGCCCCCTCCACCAGCGCCGCCACCTGCTCCAGGTCGATGCTGGCGGCGGCTACGTAGTCGAGGAGGAACAGGGGCTCTGCCCCGCAGGCGATGACGTCGTTGATGCAGTGGGCGGCCAGGTCGCGGCCGCAGGTAGCGAGCTCCCCCCGCTCGCGGGCGAGGATGAGCTTGGTGCCGACCGAGTCGGTGGAGGCGGCCAGGAAGCGCCGCTCGTCCAGGGGGTAGAGCCCGGCGAAGCCGCCGAAGCGGCGGGCGCCGGTGGACTCCACGGCCGCCCGCAGCCGCTCCACCACCGCCTCGGCCTTGGCCAAGGACACCCCCGACGCCTCGTAGGTACTCACGGGCCGAGTCTAGTCGCATCTCCGGCACAGCCTCGATGCGGTGCCAGGCACCATACCCAGGTGCCTTCGCCGCTTACGAGCTGGAGCTTCGACCCCACCGCCCTCATCGGCATCGCCGCCCTCGCCTACCTGTACGAGCGGCGGGCGCGCACGCTGGCCGCCCGGGGAGCGCCCGTGTCTTCCCGGCGGCGGGCCTCCTTCCGGGCCGGCCTGGTCGTGCTCGCCCTGGCCCAGCTTTCTCCCCTCCACGCCCTGGCCGAGGAGACCTTCCAGTTCATGCACATGGCCCAGCACATCCTCATCGGCCAGGTGGCCGCCTTCCTGCTCGTACTCGGCCTCACCGGTCCCCTCCTCAGGCCCGTCCTCGTCCTCCGCCCGGTGGAGCGGTTGCGGGTACTCGCCCACCCGTTTCTGGCCTGGCCTCTGTGGGCGCTCAACCTCTACCTCTGGCACCTGCCCGGTCTGTACGAGGCGGCTCTCGCCAACGCCTTCCTGCACGCGGTCATGCACGTCCTCTTCCTCGTCTCCGGCGCCCTCTTCTGGGCGCCGGTGCTGGAGCCGCTTCCCGGCCCTGCCTGGTTTGGCAGCGGCGCCAAGCTCCTCTACATCGTGGCCGCCCACCTGGCTGGTACGGTGCTCGGCAACGTCTTCATCTGGGCCGAGAAGCCCTTCTACCCGAGCTACGTGCACCAGACCTCCCCCTGGGGGATCTCGGCCCTGGCCGACCAGGGCATCGCCGGCTCGCTGATGATGGGGGCAGACGGGGCGATCACCGTGGCCGCGGTGGCCTGGTTCTTCCTCCGGCTGGCCGGGGAGAGCGAGCTCCGCCAGGAGCTCATCGAGCGGGGGGTGGATCCGGCCACAGCCGCCCGGGCTGTCCGCTACGGCCGCGGTCGCGAGGAGTTGGCGGGCCGGCGGTGAACTTCCGTAGCTGATCGCACATGCGGGCCACCGGCGTCCACCACGTCGACCTGGTCGTCTCCTCCCTCGACCGGAGTCTGGCCTTCTACCGGGAGCTCCTCGCCCCCCTCGGCTGGCACCGGGTGACCGAGGTGGAGGGCGAGCGGGGGGAGACCATCTACTACCTTGTCGGCGGCGGCACCGCCATCGGCCTGCGCCAGGCCCAGTCGCCGGGGGAGCACGACCGCTACCGGGTCGGTCTCCACCACCTGGCCTTCGAGGCCGGGTCACGGGCGGCCGTGGATGAGCGCTACCGGTGGCTGGTCGAGCGGGGAGCGGCCATCGAGACTGGGCCCCGGGAGTACGGATACCTGCCCGGCTACTACGCCGTCTACTTCTACGACCCGGACGGCCTCAAGCTGGAGATTCTCCATCTACCCGGCCTGGCTGCCTAGAACCGGGAGCCGCGCGGCGGCCGGCTATGCCCCCACCGGCTCGAAGCGGAGCTTCTCCAGTCGCCTTCCCTGGGGGATGGGGGTGGGGTAGTGGCCGGTGAGGCAGGCCCGGCAGAGGGAGCGCGCCGGCCGGCCGGTGGCCTCGACCAGGCCGTCCAGGGACAGGTAGGCGAGGCTGGTGGCTCCCACGTACTCCCGCACCTCCTCCACCGACCGGGAGGCGGCGACGAGCTGACCCGCGTCGGGTAGGTCGATGCCGTAGAAGCAGGGGCCGATGACGGGCGGCGACGAGATGCGCAGGTGCACCTCGGCGGCGCCGGCCTCGAACAGCATGGTCACGAGCTGGCGCATGGTGTTGCCGCGCACGATGGAGTCGTCCACCACCACCACCCGCCGCCCTGCCACCTCGTCCAAGGGGTTGAACTTGAGCCGGATCCCCTGCTGGCGCAGCTCCTGGTCGGGCTGGATGAAGGTGCGGCCCACGTAGCGGTTCTTGATCAGGCCCTCGCTGAAGGGGATGCCGCTGGCGCGGGCAAAGCCGACGGCGGCAGGAGTGCCCGAGTCGGGAATGGGTAGGACGAGATCAGCGTCCACCGGGGCCTCGCGGGCCAGCCGCTCCCCCATCCGCACCCGGGCCTGGTGCACCTCGGTCCCTTCCAGGTGAGAGTCGGGGCGGGCGAAGTAGAAGAGCTCGAAGATGCAGAGGGCGCCGGAGCCGGCGGCAGGCAGGGCCTGGACGGCCCGCGGTCCCCCGGCGTCCACCAGCACCAGCTCGCCCCGGCCCACGTCCCGCTCCAGGGCCGCTCCCAGGAGGTCGAGGGCGCACGTCTCCGACGCCACCACCCAGTCCCCGCCCAGCCTGCCCAGGGACAGGGGCCGGAAGCCGTGGGGGTCGCGGAAGGCGACGAGGGTGCCGTCGGCGATGGCGGTGACGGAGTAAGCCCCGTCCAGGGCGGCCATGGCTGCCGACACCGCCTCGTCCAAGGGGCCTTCCTCGTTGGCGATGAGGGCGGCGATGAGCTCCGAGTCGGAGCTCGACCGCAGGCGTACCCCCTCGGCGATCAAGCGGGCCCGCAGCTCCTCGGCGTTGACGAGGTTGCCGTTGTGGCCAAGGGCGACGGTGCGGGCGCGGCCGTGGTGGATGAGGGGCTGGGCGTTCGTCCAGGCGCTGGAGCCGGTGGTGGAGTAGCGGGTGTGGCCGATGGCCACCTCGCCGCGCAGGCCGCGCAGCTTCCGCTCGTCGAAGACCTGGGTGACCAGGCCCAGCTCCCGTAGCACGGTGAGCCGGCCGCCGTCGCTGACGGCGATGCCGGCCGACTCCTGGCCCCGGTGCTGGAGCGCGTGCAGGGCGAAATGGGTCAGCCGGGCCACGTCCCGGCCGGGAGCGTAGATGCCGAAGACGCCGCACACTAGGGGTCGTACTCCCTCCGCAGCCGCTCAAGGGACTGTCCGAGCAGCGTAGCGCCTCCGGCGGTGCCGATCCGAGTCAGCATCAGGGCGCCTCCCATCTCCTCCACCCGTCCCACCTGGTCGGGGGGACAGGCGAGGACGGCGGCCGCCTCCGGGGGCGGATCGAGGTCGGCCCCGACGCCGCTCCACAGGGCTGCCTCGGCCAAAGCCACGGGCAGGCCGCCGTCGCTCACGTCGTGGACGAGGGTGCACAGGGGAGCCGCCCGCCACAGGAACCGCACCAGCTCCGCCCAGGCGGCGAGGTCGAGGTCGGCGGGGGCGGGCACCACGAGGACGGCGTCGCCTGCCCGCCAGCCTCGGGGTACCCGACGGACGTCGGCCACCAACCCCACGCAGCCGACCACCGGGGTGGGAGGGATGGGCCGGCCCTCGGTCTCGTTGTACAAGGACACGTTGCCCGATACCACCGGCAGGCGGAGCGCCTCGGCGGCCTGGGCGACGCCCTCGATGGTCTCGGCCAGCTCCCAGCCGATCTCCGGCTTCTCGGGGTTGCCCAAGTTGAGGCAGTCGGTGAGGGCGAGGGGCTCCCCGCCGGGGCAGGCCACGTTGCAGGCGGCGTCGAGCACGGCCCAAGCTCCCGCCCGGAAGGGGTCGCGCTCTCCCACCGGCGGCCCGTCCAGGGAGACGGCCAGCCCCCGCCAGGAGGGCCGCAGCCGCAGCACGGCGGCATCGAGGCCGGGCCTGCGCACGGTGCGGGAGCCCACCAGGTAGTCGTAGCGCTCGTACACGAAGCGGCGGCTGCGCAGGTTGGGGTCGGAGAGCTGCTGCGGGCGCGGGCCGGGGGGGAGAGGCCGCCGCCGTCGCCGAACCCGGTAGCGCGGGCACTCGGCGGTGAGGAGGCGGACGGGGATGTCGGCCACGAGCTCGCCCTCGTGGAAGGCGCGGAGGGCGCCGGTGTCGGTGACGGTGCCGATCTCGGCCCAGGGGAGCTCCCACCGGTCGATGACGGCTGCCACCTGGGACAGCCGCTCCGGCCTCACCGCCGCCACCATCCGCTCCTGGCTCTCCGAGATCATCACCTCCCAGGGCTCGAGGTCGGGCTGGCGGAGGGGTACCCGGTCGAGGTGGACGTCCACCCCGCTTCCGTCCCGGGCCATCTCGGCCAGGGCCGAGGCGAGACCGGCGGCGCCGCAGTCTTGCAGGGCCGCGACCAAGCCGCTGCCGACGAGCTCGAGCGACACCTCCATGAGCCGCTTGCCGGTGAAGGGATCGCCGATCTGCACCGAGGGGCGCTTGTCCTCGGCGCCCTCGCCCAGCTCCTGGCTGGCCAGCACGCTGGCTCCGCCGATGCCGTCGCGGCCGGTGGTGGCGCCGTAGAGGACGAGGGAGAGGCCGGCCGACCGAGCTCGGGCTCTCGTCACCCCCTCGGCCGGGAGCAGGCCCACGCACATGGCATTGACCAAGCAGTTGTGGCGGTAGGCGGGATCGAACACGGTCTCGCCGCCCACCGTGGGCACCCCCACTGAGTTTCCGTAGTGGCCGATGCCGGCCACGGCCCGGTGGAAGTGGTCGTCGGGGGCGCCGAAGCGGAGCCCGTCGAGGAGGGCCACCGGGCGGGCGCCCATGGCCACGATGTCGCGCAGGATGCCGCCCACGCCGGTGGCGGCGCCCTGGAAGGGCTCCACGGCGGAAGGGTGGTTGTGGCTCTCCACCTTGAAGGCGCAGGCGAGGCCGTCGCCCAGGTCGATGACGCCGGCGTTCTCCCCCGGCCCTTGGAGCACCCGCCGGCCGCCCGTCGGCAGCCGGCGCAGGAGGAGGGCGGAGTGCTTGTAGCCGCAGTGCTCCGACCAGAGGAGGGAGAAGACGGCCAGCTCCAGGCGGTTGGGGTCGCGCCCAAGCAGCGTCCGAATACGCTCCAGCTCCCCGTCGGTGAGCCCGAGGGTACGGTGGAGCGGCTGTGCGACGACGGCCGTCAGAGCACCCAGTCTAGCCGCGACGCCGGCCGGCCTCGACCGCGGCCGCCCCGGGGCTCGGCGCTACGCGGCCAGCTCGAGCTCCGGCTCGTAGGCGCCGGAACGGGCAAGGGCGGTGAGGCGGGCACGGCGAAGGAGCGCTGAACGAGCGGCGTCCACGTTCTCCTCCTTTCCTGCCCAGGCGGCAAGAGCGGAAGCCTGAAGGGCGCGCCCGTAGGAGAAGGAGAGCTGCCAGGGCTGGGGTGGCAGCCGGTTGATGGCGTTCAGGTGGGCGGTGGCCGCCTCCTCCGTCTGGCCTCCGGATAGGAAGACGACGCCCGGGACGGCCGCCGGCACCGTCGCCCGCAGGGCGCGCACGGTCCGCTCGGCCACCTCGGCGACGGAGGCCTGGCGGGGGCATTCCCGGCCGGGGAGGACCATGCTCGGCTTGAGCAGGGACGCCTCCAGGTCTACCCGGAACAGGTGGAGCTCGTGAAACACCGCCTCCAGGGTCTCCCTCGTCGCCTCCTCGCAACGGTCGATGGTGTGGTCGCCGTCCATGAGCACCTCGGGCTCGACGATGGGGACGAGGCCCTCCTCCTGGCTGAGGCAGGCGAAGCGGGCGAGGGCGTGGGCGTTGGCCTTGAGGCAGGGGCGGGTGGGGAGGCCGGGGCCGACGGCGATGACCGCCCGCCACTTCGTGAACCGGGCGCCGAGACGGCGGTACTCGCGGAGGCGGTCGCGCAGCCCGTCCAGGCCCTCCGTGACCTTCTCCCCGGGGAAGCCGGCCAGAGGGTGGGCGCCGGTATCCACCTTGATCCCGGGCAGGATGCCCTGGCGGTGGAGGAGGTCGAGGAAGGGGGTGCCGTCGGCGGCGGCTTGGCGGATGGTCTCGTCGAAGAGGATGACGCCGGAGATGTACTCGCCCAGCCCGGGCGCTCCCAGCAGGACCTCGCGGTAGGCACGGCGGGTGTCGACCGTGGACGGGATGCCGACGGCGGCGAGCCGCCGCTCGATGGTGGCCAGGCTCTCGTCGGCGGCAAGGATCCCCTTGCCGGGGGCGACGAGGGAGCGGGCGACGGCGGCGAGGTCATCCACGCCGGGAGGGTAGCGAAGCCTACGGTCGAGGCGGCTCGCCGCTCGTGCGGGCGGTGATGGTGATGCCGCCGCGGGCCTTCTGGACGAGGGTCACCCGCACCTTGTCGGGGGGGAGCTCCAGGGCCTCGGCCACGTCGTCGCGGATCCTGACGGCCAAGGTCTCGCAGAAGACTCCCTCGTTACGCCACCGGCCCAGGTAGAGCTTGAGGGACTTGGACTCCAGGCACTTGGGGCCGGGCCAGTACTCGATGGCGGCCACGTACAGGTCGGGCTGCCCCGTCACCGGGCAGACGGCTGTGAGCTCGTCGCTGCGCATCTCTACGTGGGAGACGCCGGGGTTGGGGAAGGTCTCCAGACCGGCGTAGCGATCCGAGCCCGGGTGGCCGAGGGCGACAAACCCGCTCCGGCGTCTCGTAGATGCCACGGCCGTATGGTACGGGCATGGACGCTGGATCCCAGGGAGGGCCGGCCCTGGCCAGGGTGTACCTGGCCGGTCCTCCCTACGCGAGCGAGTACCGCCGGCGGGCCACCCGGCTGCTCCTCCAAGCCGGCCTCGAGCCCGTGGATCCCATGCGCCGGGACTTCCGGCCGCACCCAGGGCCGGGAGCGGGAGATCGTGGCGGGCGACCTGGCCGATATCGACTCCTGCCAGGCGGTGCTGGCCGCCTTCACCGCCGCCGATGAGGGCACCGCCATGGAGGCCTGGTACGCCCGCAGCGCGGGCAAGGTGATCGTCGCCTACACGGGCGGTACGCCGCCCCACCCGTGGACGGTGTACGTTGCCGACGCCGTCTGCGACGACCTGGAGGAGGCTGTCCGCGCCCTCGCTGAGCTGCTTATGCGCTAATGCAAGACCTGACCCCTCGCCAGGCCTGCCAGGTGATGCGGAGGATGACCAAGGTGATGGCCAGGCCGATGAGGGGGTCGGCGATCTCCGCTCCCAGCGCCACGGCGGCGGCGCTGGCCACCACCCCCAGCGACACGAAGGCGTCGATGCGGGCGTGGTGGCCGTCGGCTATGAGGGCGGCGCTGCCCAGACGGTGGCCGGCCCGCAGGCGCACGCGGGCGGCAGCCTCGTTGCCGAGAAAGCCGACGGCGCCGGCGGCGGCCAGGGCGCCCAGGTAGGAGAGCTGGCGGGGGTGGAGGAGGCGGTCGACGGTCTCGTACAGGGCCACGCAGGCGCTTACGAAGATGGCGAGGACGACGGCGTAGCCGGCGGCCCTCTCGGCCCGGGCGCTGCGGAGCAGGAAGGCGGCGCCGATGGGTAGGGCGGTGAGGGCATCGCCGGCGTTGTGGATGAGGTCGGCGAGGAGGGCGACGCTGCCGCTGAGGACGTAGATCGCCCCTTGAGCGGCGGCTGCCGTCCCCAACAGGGCCAGGCTGGCGCCCACCGCCCGCAGTCCGGCCCGGCTGCGGACGACCTCCCGGTCGAGGAGGCCGTGGGCGTGAGCATGGGAGTGGGAGTCGGAGCCGCGCACCCTGGCCGCCCCCGATCGTACCTTCCTCCCCGGCCGGGGCAGGCGGGATGGGGAAGGGAGCGCTGTCCGGCAACCGCCCTCCACCGCTCCACCAGGGCGGTTGACAGGGCGCCGGAGGTCTCCCGTCGGGTACGGTGGGCCCCGTGCTGTCCTCGCTGGGGGGTCTGGCCGCGCGGCGGCCGCAGGTGATCGTGGCCGCCGCGGCCTTCCTCACCGTGTCCGGTCTCCTCCTCGGGGGCACCGTCACCGGCCGTCTCAGCGACGGCGGGGAGCAGGATCCCGCCGCTCCCAGCGTCCAGGCGGAGCGCCAGCTCGAGCGGGCTACGGGCAGCGATCCCGACGCCGACCTCTTGGCGGTGGTGCGGCCGCCGGAGCGGGCACCCCAGGTGGCACGGCGCCTTCGCGCTCTCGGCCTCAGCCAGGTAGTGGCTCCCAGGAACGGTCGGCCTCGCCGCCTCCTGGCCAGAGACGGTCGCTCCGCTCTCGTCGTCGCCTCCCGGGTGTCGGAGGCGGAGGCGGCCCGGGTGGCCCGGGCCTTGGCCGGGGACGGAGGGGTGGTGCTAGGGGGAGGGCCGGTGGTATCGACCCAGGTCAACGCCATCGTCTCCGCCGACCTCGCCCGGGCGGAGATGATCGCCCTGCCCCTCCTCTTCCTGTTGTCCTTGTGGGTGTTCCGGGGGCTCGTGGCCGCGCTTCTCCCTCCCCTGGTCGGCTTCGTGACCGTGGCCGGAGCGCTCCTCGGCCTCCGCCTGGCCAGCGACTTTGCCTCCCTGTCCGTGTACGCCCTCAACCTCATCACCGGTCTCGGCCTGGGGCTGGCCATCGACTGGAGCCTGTTCATGGTCTCCCGCTACCGGGAGGAGCTCCACCGCCTGGGCCCGGGGGCGGAGGCGGTGCGGGAGACGGTGCGCACGGCCGGTCGCACCGTCCTCTTCAGCGCCCTCACCGTCGCCTCGGCTCTGGCCGCCCTCCTCGTCTTCCCCCAGCGCTTCCTATTCTCCATGGGCCTGGGCGGCATCCTGGTGGCCGTCATGGGGGCGGCGGTGGCGTTGCTGGTGCTGCCCGCCGCCCTCGCTCTGCTCGGCCCCCGGGTGAACAGTCTCGCCCCCCGCCGCCTCCAGCGCCGGCGGGAGCGGGAGGCTCGGCCGGCCTCGTCGGGCTTCTGGTACCGCCTGTCGCGGCTGGTGATGCGTCGGCCGCTGCCCATCGCCGCGGCCACGGCTGGGCTCCTGCTCGTCTTGGGCGCTCCCTTCGGCACGGTGCGGCTGACCGACTTCAGCCCCGCCTCCCTGCCGGCCGACGTGAGCAGCCGGCAGGTGGACGAGATCCTCCGCCGCGACTTCCCGCCCTCCCTCACCCCCGACGCCTACGCGGTGGTGCGGGCTCCCGCCGCCGCCCGGGCCGGGGTGGACGCCTTCGCCCGCCGCCTACGCCGGCTCCCCGGCCGGCCGGAAGTGTCCCCGCCCCGTCACGTGGGCGGGGACACCTGGCGCATCGACGTGACCGCGCCCGCCGCCGGGCCCTCCGCCGGAGAGCGGCTGGTGGAGGCCATGCGGGCCCTGCCCGCGGCCTTCCCGGTGCTCGTGGGCGGGGCCAGCGCCGCCCTTCTCGACCAGAAGGAGAGCCTCTTTGCCCACCTGCCGGCCGCTGTGGGCGTGCTCGTGGGGGCGACACTCGTCCTCCTCTTCCTCATGACCCGGTCGCTCCTCCTCCCGGTCAAGGCCATCCTCCTCAACCTGCTCACGGTGGCGGCCGTGTTCGGGGTGCTCGTCTGGGTGTTCCAGGAGGGGCGGTTCCAGGACCTGCTCGGCTACACCAGCGTGGGCGGGGTGGAGGCCACCCATCTCGTCCTCATCGCCGCCGTCGCCTTCGCCCTCTCCACCGACTACGGCCTCTTCCTCTTGGGTCGCATCAAGGAAGCTCGCGACCGCGGCGCCGACACCAAGACGGCCGTCGCCCACGGCCTCGAGCGCACCGGCCGGGTGGTGTCGGCGGCGGCCCTCCTGTTCGTGGCGGCCATGGGCGCCACCGCCGCCTCCCGGATCGTCAGCGTCAAGGAGGTGGGCCTGGCCACCGCCCTGGCCGTGGTCATCGACGCCACCATCGTCCGGGCCTTGCTCGTCCCCTCCCTCATGTGCCTGCTCGGCCGGTGGAACTGGTGGGCGCCCCGGCTCGCCCCCGCCCGCTCACACCGGTAGCGCCGGCCGGCGGTGGGCGGCGGCGCCCAGGAGGAGGGCGCCGTCGGTCGAGCCGAGGAGGGGATCGACGGCGTGCTCGGGATGGGGCATGAGCCCGACCACGTTCCCCTCGGCGTTGCACACCCCGGCCACGTCCTCGACCGAGCCGTTGGGATTGTGGCCTGGGGCGTAGCGGAGGACCACCTGCTCGGGCGGGAGGCTCGGGGGAGGCAGGTAGCAGCCCTGGCCGTGCTTGACCGGCAGGAGGAGCCGCTGCCCCCGCGAGCAGGAGGAGGTGAAGGGGGTGTCGGTGCGCTCCACCACCACCTCCACATCCCGGCAGACGAAGGAGAGGGAGGCGTTCGGCCCCAGGGCCCCCGGCAACAGGCCCGCCTCGCAGAGGATCTGGAAGCCGTTGCAGATGCCAAGCACGGGGCCTCCCCGGGCGGCGAACCGCTCCACGGCGGCCATGATGGGGGCGAAGCGGGCGATGGCGCCGCAGCGGAGGTAGTCGCCGTAGGAGAAGCCGCCGGGCAGGAGGACCGCCTCCACCCGGGGCAGGGCCCGCTCGCCGTGCCAGACGAGCAGGGGATCAGCCCCCACCTGCTCCAGGGCCAAGGCGGCGTCGCGGTCGTCGTTGGAGCCGGGGAAGACGATGACCGCCACCCGCCGTCTCACTCCTCCACCTCCACCTGGAAGGTCTCGATGAGAGGGTTGGCGAGGAGCCGCTCGCACATCCGCTCCACCTGGGCGCGGGCCTCGGCGGCGCTTTCTGCCTCCACCTCGACGTCGATGAGGCGGCCCACGCGCACGCCGGCCACGGCGAAGCCCAGGTGGCGGAGAGAGGCGAGGACCGCCTCCCCCTGGGGATCGAGGATGCCGGGCTTGGGGCGGACGAGAACGGTGGCTCTCACTCCAGCACCACCGTCGGATCGGCCAGGTAGCGGGAGAAGGGGATACCGGTCAGCCGCTCGAAGGCCTCCACGTACCGGGCCCGCGTGCCGGCCACGACCTCGTCGGGGAGGCGGGGGCCGGGCGGGGTCTTGTCCCAGCCGAGGGACTCGCAGTAGTCGCGCACGAACTGCTTGTCGAAGGAGGGCTGCGGGCGGCCGGGGGCGTAGTCCTGGGCCGGCCAGAAGCGCGACGAGTCGGGCGTGAACACCTCGTCGGCGAGCACGATCCTGCCCTGCCCGTCCAGCCCGAACTCGAGCTTCGTGTCGGCGATGAGGATGCCCCGCTCGGCCGCGTACTCGCGGGCGAACCGGTACAGGGCCAAGGACAGGCGCTCCAGCTGGCGCAGTCGCTCCCAGCCCACGAGCTCCGCCGCCCGAGCGGCCTCGATGTTCTCGTCGTGGCCTTGGGCGGCCTTGGTGGCGGGGGTGAAGATGGGCTGGGGGAGCTCCTCCGACTCGCGCAGGCCGGCGGGGAGGCGAATGCCGCAGACGGAGCCGGTGCGCAGGTAGTCCTTCCAGCCCGAGCCGGCCAGGTAGCCGCGCACCACGCACTCGAGGGGCAGCATGCGCAGGCGCCGACACTCCATGGAGCGGCCGTCGGCACGGACGGCCAGCAGGTGGTTGGCGCAGATGTGGCGGGTGCGGGCGAGCCAGAAGGCAGAGAGGCCGGTGAGTACCCGGCCCTTGTCGGGGATCTGCGAGGGAAGGACGACGTCGAAGGTGGAGATGCGGTCGCTGGCCACGAGCAGCAGCCGCTCATCGTCGAGGGCGTAGATCTCCCGCACCTTGCCGCTGGCGAGATGGGTGGGGTCAGGCATGGACGGCGGTCTCCTTGGCAAGCAGGGCATGCAGGCGCTCCATGACGGTGTCCACGTGGCGGGTGAAGGCGGTGAGGTCGAAGACGTGGTCGAGGTCGACCCGGTCGGCCACCTGCGGATCGGCGGCGACGAGCCGGCGCAGGTCGGCCTCCTCCTTCCAGGCCCGCATGGCGTGACGCTGGACGAGGGCGTAGGCCTCCTGCCGGGCCATCCCCGCCTCCACCAAGGCGAGCAGCAGACGCTGGCTGAAGACGAGGCCGCGGCTTTCTTCCAGGTTGCGCCGCATCCTTGGCCGGTGGACGACCAGGCCGTCGACGAGCCAGGCGAACCGGTCGAGCATGTAGTCCAGGGCCAGGAAGGCGTCGGGGAGGGCCACCCGCTCGGCGGAGGAGTGGGAGATATCGCGCTCGTGCCACAGGGGCACGTTCTCCAGGCCCACCAGGGCGGCGGCGCGGACGATGCGGGCAAGGCCGCAGATCCGCTCGGCGGTGATGGGGTTTCGCTTGTGGGGCATGGCCGAGGAGCCCTTCTGGCCGGGGCGGAAGGGCTCCTCCACCTCCCCCACCTCGGTGCGGGCCAGGTGGCGGATCTCCAGGCTGAACCGCTCCAGCGAGGTGGCCAGGAGGGCGAGGGTGGAGAGGAGGTGAGCGTGCCGATCGCGGGGGACGACCTGGGTGGAGACCGGCTCCGGCTCCAGCCCCAGCCGCCGGCAGGCCAGGCGCTCCAGCTCCGGGTCGGTGGCGGCGTAGGTGCCGACGGCGCCGGACAGCTTGCCCACCCGAACGCCCTGGAGGGCCTGCTCCAGCCGGGCCCGACCGCGGGCGAGCTCGAACGCCCATCCCGCCAGCTTGAGCCCGAAGGTGGTGGGCTCGGCCTGGATGCCGTGGGTGCGGCCGACCATGAGGGTGTGCCGGTGCTCCTCGGCACGGGCGACCACGGCGGCCAGGGCCCGGTCGATGCCCTGGAGGAGGAGGTCGCCCCCCTCCTGGATCTGGAGGGAGAGGGCGGTGTCGATGACGTCGGAGGAGGTGAGCCCGTAGTGGAAGAAGCGACGGCCGTCGGCGTCCAAGCCCTCGGCCACGGCGTCCACGAAGGCGGCCAGGTCGTGGTGGGTGCGCCGCTCGATCTCTGCCACCCGCTCGGGGCTGGGGGCCACCGCCCGCTCGCGCACGGCCTGCGCCACCGACACCGGGACAACGCCCAGCTCGGCCCAGGCATCCAGCGCCGCCAGCTCCACCCGGAGCCACAGCTCGAGCTTGCGCTCCTCCGACCAGACCCTGGCCATGGCCGGTCGGGAGTAGCGGGGGATCACCGAGGCAAGTGTAGAGGCTGGCTACGACGAGGCGCCGAGGATGCGGGCGGCAAGGAGGGCAGCGTTACGGGCGCCGTCCACCCCCACGCAGGCCACGGGAACGCCGGGCGGCATCTGGACGATGGAGAGGAGGGCGTCCAGGCCGTCGAGTACCGACAGGGACGAGCGCAAGGGGACGCCGATGACGGGGAGGTCGGTGTGGGCGGCCACCACCCCGGGCAGGGCGGCGGCGAGACCGGCGCCGCAGATGAGGACGCGCAGGCCCCGCTCCCGGGCGCTGCGGGCGTACTCGGCCACCGCGTCGGGGCTACGGTGGGCCGACCGCACCTCCACCTCGCAGGGGATGTCCCGGGCCTGGAGCTCCTCCAGGGCAGGGCGGATGCGCTCTCGGTCGGAGTCGGAGCCGATGAGGATGCCGACGAGGGGAGGGCTGTCAGCCATGGGCGATGTCGCGACGATAGCGGGCGCCGGGGAAGGAGATGCAGGCTACCGCCCGGTAGGCGAGGTCGCGGGCGGAAGCCACGCTGTCGCCCACGCCGGTCACGTTGACGATGCGGCCGCCGCTCGTCACCAGCCGCCCTTGGCGGCGAGCGGTGCCGGCGTGGAAGACGAGGGCCCCCAAGGCGCGGGCGTCCTCGATCCCCTCGATGGGAGAGCCGCTGTCCCCTCCCTGCGGGTAGCCGGCGGCCGCCACCACCACCGTCACCGCCGCCCGCGCCGAGACGGCTACCTCCACCCCGCTCAGGTCGCCCTGGGCGGCGGCGGCCAGGAGGGGGAGGAGATCGCTCTCCAGGCGGGGAAGGAGGGCCTGCGTCTCCGGGTCGCCGAAGCGGCAGTTGAACTCGAGGACGCGGGGGCCGTCGTCGGTGAGCATGAGGCCGGCGTAGAGGAGGCCTGCAAACGGCGTCCCCCGCCTGGCCAGCTCCGCCCCCGCCGGGCGGTGGATGAGGTCCACCAGCTCCTCCACCCCGCCTCGGTCGATCCCCTCCACGGGAGAGTAGGCGCCCATGCCGCCCGTGTTGGGGCCCGTGTCGCCGTCGCCGGCCCGCTTGTAGTCGCGCGCCTCGCCCAAGGCCACCACCCGCCCCCCGTCGCTGACGGCGAACACCGACAGCTCCCTGCCCTGTAGCAGCTCCTCCACGAGGATGGGCTGGCCCAGGGCCCGGGCCGCCGCCAGGCCGGCCTGGAGCTCCTGGTCGGTGGGGCAGACGAACACGCCCTTGCCGGCGGCCAGCCCGTCCGCCTTGATTACGCAAGGCGCTCGGGCCTGGGACAGCACGCCGGCGGTGGGGACGCCGGCCGCCTGCATGATCTCCTTGGCGAAGCTCTTGGAGCCCTCGATGCGGGCGGCGGCGGCGCTGGGTCCGAACACGGCCACCCCGCCCCGGCGTAGGTGGTCGGCGACGCCGGCCACGAGCGGTGCCTCCGGGCCGATGACGACCAGGTCGACGGCCAGGGAGCGCGCCAGAGCGAGAAGCCCCTCCCCGTCCTCGGGGCGGACGGGGTGGCAGCTTCCCAGCTCGGCGATCCCCGGGTTGCCGGGGGCGGCGTGCAGCTCGTCGAGGAGGGGGCTTTGGGCCAGCTTCCAGGCGAGGGCGTGCTCCCGCCCGCCCGAGCCCACGATCAGCGCCTTCACGGCAGGCGAGTCTATGCCCTCCGGCGGCGGGCACCGGCCGGGGACGGCTAGCCTGGAGGGGTGGCAGCACGGGAGGACGGCTACTTCCCGCCCGAGAGCGCCGTCCGCCAGGTCGGCCGGGAGTCGGTGCTCATGCTGGGGGGAGGGCGGGCCCTGCTCATGCAGCTCGCCCACCCTCTGGTGGCGGCCGGGGTGCGCGACCACTCCGCCTACGCCCGCAACCCCTGGGGGCGGCTGGCGGCCACCATGATCGCCCTCTACTCCATCGTCCACGGAACTAGGGAGGAGGCGGACGCGGTGGCCGCTCGGGTGCGGGCAGCCCACGCCCGGGTACGGGGCCGGCGCGGCAGCCGTCCCTACTCGGCTTCCGATCCCGACCTCATGGCCTGGGTGCACGCCACCCTGGTGGACACGGGCCTCGTCATGTACGAGACCTTCGTGGGCCGGCTGGCGCCCCGCCGGCAGGAGGCCTTCTACGCCGACATGGTGCGGGTGGCGGAGCTGTTCGGGGTGCCGAGAAGGGCTCTGCCGCCCACCCTCCCTGCCTTCCGCCGCTACCTGGAGGGAATGCTGGCAGGGGGCGTCCTCCAGGTGGGCGAGGACGCCCGGGAGGTGGCTCGGGTGGTGCTGGCGCCCCCGCTGCCGCCCCTGCTCCGGCCCGGCTTCGCCGCCCTCCGGCTCGTCACCGCCGAGCTTCTGCCGGCCGAGCTCCGGGCCGGCTACGGCCTCCGCCCCTCAGCCCTGGGCCGGGCTACGCTGGTCGCCTCCGCCGGCGCGGCCCGGGCGCTCCTTCCCCTCCTCCCGAGGTGGCTGCGGTCGCTGGAGCCGGCCCACGGCCGACCGGTGGCGAGCGCCCCGCCCCTGCGCCTGGTCGCCGCCCTGGCCGGGTGAGGGGGTAGGGGGGGTCCGTGTCCGCCCACCAGCCCTCGGCCGGGGCGCCGCCGTACTCGACGGCGTCCGTGTCCGTGCTCCGTCTCCCCGGGGGCGAGAGCCCCGACCTGGTGGCGGTGGAGGAGCCCCTGGAGATCCGCATCAACGGCCGAGCGGTGGCGGTGACCATGCGCACGCCGGGGCACGATGAGGAGCTGGCTCTCGGCTTCTGCCTGTCCGAGGGGCTACGCCCGCGGCGGGCCTCGCTCCCCGCCGATCTAGCCGCCAACGCGGTGGAGGTGGAGGCGCCCGGATTCGACCCGGCCCGCCTTCAGCGCAGCTTCTACACCGCCTCCTCCTGCGGGGTGTGCGGCAAGGGGGCCATCGAGGCGGTGGCCGTGGAGGCCCCCCGGGTGGAGTCGGATCTCCGGCTGGCGGCCGCCCTCGTTGCCTCCCTCCCCCAGCGGCTCCAGGCCTCCCAGGGGGCGTTCGCCGCCACCGGCGGCCTGCACGCCACCGGCCTCTTCGACGGGGCCGGCGCCCTCGTCTGCCTGCGGGAGGATGTGGGCCGCCACAACGCCATGGACAAGGTGGTCGGCTGGGCGTTTCGAGAGGGGATGCTGCCCCTGGCTCGGCTGTGCCTGTGCGTGAGCGGCCGGGCCTCCTTCGAGCTCGTCCAGAAGGCGGCGGTGGCGGGCTGCCCCATCGTGGTGGCGGTGGGGGCTCCCTCCAGCCTGGCGGTGGAGGTGGCGGCCGACCGGGGAATCACCCTGTGCGGGTTCACCCGGGACGGCCGGGTCAACGTGTACACGGAGCGGTGGCGGGTGCTCCCCTGACCGGGGCGCTCCTCGTCGGTGGCGCCTCCTCCCGGTTCGGATCGCCCAAGGCGGTGGCCCTCCTGGGCGGGGAGACCCTGGCCGAGCGGGGCTGGCGCACCCTAGGGGCGGTGTGCGCCGAGCGCATCGCTGTGGGCAAGCGGGCCGACGGCCTGCGGCTCCCCTTCCCGGTGGTGGACGACGGCACCCGTCTGAGAGCCCCCCTGGCCGGGGTGGTGGCCGCCCTTCGAGCTGCCGCGCACGAGGTGTGCCTGGTGCTGCCGGTGGACTGCCCTCTCGTCACGGCCGAGGTGCTGGCCGCCCTGGCCGCCGCCTGCCGCGGGGTGGACGCCGCCTGCCCGTGGCGGGGGCCCCTACCCGGGGCCTACCGGCGGAGCGCTCTCCCCGTCCTGGCGCGCCGCCTGGCGGAGGGCGAGCTTGCCCTCCACCGCGCCTTGGCCGACCTCCGGGTGCGGCGGGTACCGGTGGACGAGGATTTCCTCGCCAACGTCAACAGCCCCGCCGACCTCGCCCGGTTGGCCTCAGGCGGCGGCTAGCTCCCCCCGGGCCAGCACCTGCTCGCGGTCGGCCCCCGTCCCCACCAGCGTCACCGGTACCCCCACCGCGGCCTCGACGAACTCCACGTACCGGCGGGCGGCGGCGGGGAGGCGCCGGAAGGAGTCGATGCCCTGGATGGGCTCGCGCCAGCCGGGCAGGGCCTCGTACACCGGCCGGCAGTGGTGGAAGTCGCTCTGGTGGGCGGGGAACTCGGCCGTCTCGGAGCCGTCCCGCAGCCGGTAGCGCACGCACACGGGGAGGCGGGGGAAGGTGGAGAGGACGTCCAGTTTGGTCAGGGCCAGGGAGGTGAAGCCGTTGACCCGGGCGGCGTAGCGGAGGGCCACGAGATCGAGCCAGCCGCACCTCCGCTCTCGGCCGGTGACGGTGCCGTACTCGGCCCCCAGCCGGCGCACCTGCTCCTGCTCCTCCCCCTCGATCTCGGTAGGGAAGGGGCCCTCCCCCACCCGCGTGACGTAGGCCTTGGCCACCCCGATGACGGCGTCGATGCGGGTGGGGCCGATGCCGAGGCTCACGGCCGCCGCCGCCGCCACCGGGTTGGAGGAGGTGACGAACGGGTAGGTACCGTGGTCGAGGTCGAGCAGGGTACCCTGGGCGCCCTCGAACAGCACCCGCTTCCCCTGGCGCAGAGCCCGGTCGACGAGGAGAGAGGTGTCGGCTACGTACGGGCGTAGGCGCTGGGCGTAGCCCTCGTAGCGGGCGGCCAGCTCGTCTAGATCGAGGGGCGGCGCTCCGTACACCCGCTCCAGCCAGACGTTCTTCTCGGCCAAGGCGACCTCGATCTTCTGGCGGAGGATCTTGGTGTCGAGCAGGTCCTGCACGCGGATGCCCAGCCGGGCCGCCTTGTCGGCGTAGGCGGGGCCGATGCCACGGCGGGTGGTACCGATCTGGAGCCGGCCCAGCCGGCGCTCGCTGGCCTGGTCGATGGTCCGGTGCCAGGGCATGATGAGGTGGGCGTTGCCGGACAGCCGCACCCGGTCGGTGGCGATGCCTCGTCCCTCCAGGTCGTCCAGCTCGTGTACCAGCTCCTCGGGGTCGACGACGCAGCCGGCACCGATGACGCACTCCTTGCCGGAGACGATGCCCGAGGGGAGGTGACGGAGCTTGTACACCCGCCCGTCCACGGTGATGGTATGGCCGGCGTTGGGGCCGCCCTGGTAGCGGCAGACGAGATCGGAGCGCTGGGCCAGCAGGTCGACGATCTTGCCCTTGCCTTCGTCTCCCCACTGCGCCCCGACGATGACGGTCGCGGGCACCTGTCAAGTGTGCCAGGGCAGGCGGACTTGGTCGCACGCCACCGTGGGCAGGGCGAGGCCGCCCGCCGCGGCGCTCACCATCACCTCCTTCGATAAGTCTGCCTAGCGGCGGGCGACCTCGACGTGCGCGTACGGGATCCGCCGTACGCGGATGCGGTGGCCGCGCCAGCAGGTTGTGAATCCGACGTCGGCCTCTTGTCTAAGAGTACCTCGCACCACCACGGGCGGAAAGCGTCGCTCCGCCTGGCAGGCCTCGCAGGGCGCGGCGAAGCTCGTCGCGTGTGCTCGCAGCCAGATCACCTGGGACTCCGTCTTCCCTCCCTACGACACCGCCGCCAGGTCGGCGAACTTGGCGAACCGCTTGAGAAACGACAGCTTGACCATGCCGGTGGGGCCGTTTCGGTGCTTGGCCAGGTGGATCTCGGCCAGCCCCTGCTGGTCTGAGTCGGGGTCGTAGTACTCATCCCGGTAGATGAAGAGGACGAGATCGGCGTCCTGCTCGATGCTCCCGCTCTCGCGAAGGTCGGACAGGATGGGCCGCTTGTCGTGGCGCTGCTCCACCGCCCGGGAGAGCTGGGAGAGAGCGAGGACGGGAACGTCGAGATCGCGGGCCAGGCGTTTGAGGTTGCGGGAGATCTCGGACACCTCCTGCACCCTGTTCTCCACCCGCGTCTCCGTGGTCATGAGCTGGAGGTAGTCGACGATGACGAGGCCCAGAGCCGGCTCCCGCATCTTCAGGCGCCGCGCCTTCGACCGAATCTCCATCATCGTGATGGATCCCGTGTCGTCGACGTACAGGGGCGCCTTGGACAGCTTGTCGCAGGCGGCGGTGAGGCGCGGCCAGTCGTCAGGGGCGAGCTTGCCCGTGCGCAGCTTCTGCGACTCCACCTTGGCCTCGGCGCACATGAGGCGCTGGGTGACCTCGGCCTTGGACATCTCCAGGGTGAACAGGGCCACCGGGGTGCCGTGACGGACGGCCAGGTTGGCGGCCATGTTGAGGGCCAAGGCCGACTTCCCCATGCTCGGCCGGGCGGCGATGATCACCAAGTTCCCGGGCTGGAAGCCGGTGGTAAGGTGGTCGAGGTCGCGGAAGCCGGAGGGGATGCCGGTGATCTCGGCCCCGGCCTCGTACAGGGCGGTGATGCGCTCGAAGGAGTCCTTGAGCAGCTCCTCGATGTGGCTGAAGTCGCCCGACACCCGGGCCTGGGCGAGCTCGAACACGATCTGCTCGGCCCGGTCGACCAGCTCTACCGTGTCCTCGCCTTGACGCTCCACTCCCAGGCGGGCGATCTCGTGGCCGGCCCGCACCAGCCCCCGCAGGGTGGCCATGTCGCGGACGATGCGGGCGTAGTGGGCGGCGTTGGCGGCCGCCGGCACGAGAGCGGCCAGCTCGTGGATGCGCACCTTGCCCCCCACCTCCTCCAGCTCGCCCCGCCGCTCCAGCTCGTCCACCAGCGTGATGGCGTCCACGGGCTCGCCCCGCCCGTACAGGCTGAGGGCGGCCTGGTAGATCTTGGCGTGACTCTCCCGGTAGAAGTCGGAGGCCGACAACACCTCGCTGACCGCCCCGATCGCACCGGGGGAGAGCATCATCGCGCCGAGGACCGACTCCTCGGCATCGAGGTTTTGCGGCGGGATCGGGGCGGTCGGCGCGGCGGGGGCTGCTTGAGCCATCCTGGCTGAATGTGCCAGCTCGGAAGGGGGATCGAAAGGCTGTGGAGACATGGCTTGTGCAGAGGAGGAAATCGTCTCTGTGCAGGGATGAAGGAACACATGTTCTCATGAGGGGCGGACGGCGCGGTGGACGGAAAGGGCGCTCCCAGCGGGAACTTTCGGGCGTCTTCCACAGACCCCACAGGGGGCTGTGGAAGGCTACGCGGGGGGGGAGCTCTCCTCGCCTGGGGACGGCCCGGCCTCGTCCTCGGGCGGCAGCTCCCCGCCCTGGGGGACGACGAGGGTCTTCACCTGCACCCGTACTCCTGGGGCCACCTCGATGGGCACGTCGTACCGCCCGACGTGCTTGATGGGGTGCTCCAGCTCCACTTTGCGGCGGTCGATGCGGATCTTGCGCACCCGCCAGATCTCGTCTGCGATGTCGGCGGGGGTGACGGCGCCGAACAGGGCGCCGGTGGGGCCGGCTTTGACTTCCAGGCGGAGCACCGTGCGCTCGAGCTGGGAGCGGACGTCCTGGGCCTGCTCGGCGGTGCGCGCCTCCAAGCGGGCTCGCTGGGCCTCCCGTCGGCGCAGCTCGGCCACCCGCGCCGGCGTGGCCGGCTCGGCCAGCCGGCGGGGGAGGAGGTAGTTGCGGGCGTACCCCCGGGCCACATCCACTACCTCGCCCCGCAGCCCCAGCCGGTCCACGTCTTGGAGGAGGATGACCTCCATCAGCGCTCCACCACGTAGGGGAGGAGGGCCATCTCTCGGGCCCGCTTGATGGCCACCGAGAGCTGGTTCTGGTGCTTGCGGCAGGCGCCGGTGATGCGCCGCGATCGGATCTTGCCCTTCTCGGACAGGAACCGCTTGAGGAGGGTCACCTCCTTGTAATCCACGTCCTCGATCTTCTCCCGGCAGAAGAGGCAGTTGCGCTTGCGGATGGCCGTGTCCTTGCCGGCTCCGCGTTTGCGGCTGCGTTCCTTGGCGGCCATCGTCCTCCTCGCTCAGAAGGGGATGTCGTCGTCCACGGCGGGCGGAAAGTCGGCCTCCACCTCGCCCTGGGAGGGGACGAACTCGGGGCGGGCCTCGGCCTCGGGGCGGCCGCCCAGGAACTGGACCGTGTCGGCGATGATCTCCACCGCCTGGCGCTTGCTTCCGTCCTGGGCCTCCCACTCGCGCCAGTCGAGGCGGCCGTCCACGGCCACCGGGCGGCCGCGAGAGAGGTACTGGGCGCACGACTCGCCCTGGGCGCCCCACACGGTGACATCGAAGTAGTTGGGCTTATCCGTCCACTCGCCGGTGGCGGCGTCCTTCTGGCGGGTGTTCACGGCCAGCCGCAGCTTGCACACCGGCGTGCCGCTGGGCGTATGCCTGAGCTCGGGATCCTTGGTCAAGTTGCCCACCAGGACGACCCGGTTGATGTTGGCCATGGCTACTCCTCTCCCTGCCCGTCGGGCGGCGCCTCGGCCGGAGCGCGCGCGGAGGCAGCGCCGCTACCGCCGCGGGGGCGGCGGGTGGCCATGTGGCGCATGACGCCGTCGGTGATCTTGAGCACCCGCGACACCTCCGCCAGGGTGGAGGGGTGGCAGCGGAAGTCGATCAGGTGGTAGATGCCCTCTCCCTTGTGATCGATCTCGTAGGCCAGCTTCCGTCTGCCCCAGGCGGCGTGGTGCTCCCAGGCGCCTCCCTCCTTCTCGATCAGCTCCCGCATGCGGGCGAGGATCTCTCCCTGCCGCTCCTCGGGCGCTTCCGGATCCAGCATGAGCAGGATCTCGTACTCGTTCACGTCCCGTTCGCTCCTTCCCTCGGTCTGAGACGGCCCCGCCGTAGGCTCCGCCCGGGACGAGGCGGAGCTGGGCGTGGCGAGAAGTCGCCACACTGTACCATCGCCGGCATGCTCAGGCGTGTGCTGTGGCTGGTCGTGGGAGCGGTGGCAGGGTTCCTCCTGGCTCGCCGGCGGAGCGGGCGGGAGAGGGAGCCCGATCCGGCCCAGGAGCTCCGTCGCAAGCTGGACGAGGCCAGGGAGCGGGAGACTCCGCCGGCTCCGGACGGGGTAGAGGCCCGCCGAGCGGAGGTCCACGAGCGCGGCCGCTCGGTTCTCGACGACATGCGCCGGTCGGGATCGGAGTAGCCGACCGGCAGGAGGTCGCCGCCCGGGGTCGTATTTGCCTGCGACCTTACGACCGAAGGAGGGAGACGTGGACGGTCTTCGCATCGAGCTTGTCAAGCCGCTGGTCTGGGCGGTGGCGGTGATCCTGTTCATCATCGGCGGCTACTCCGACACCAACACCACCGAGCTTTGGGGCTGGGGGTTCGCGCTCGCCGTGGGAGGAGCGCTCATCGAGCACGTCCCCGGCCTGATCGGGCGCAAGTAGAGCCCGCCGGCAGGGCGAGCAGCGGGCTGGGCGGGGCGCTGCGGGCGCCCCGTCTCTTGCCGAGCGCTACCCTCTGCCAGGGAGCGGCAAGGGCCCGGTGGCCCGGCCGGTCTTCAAAACCGGTGAGGCCGTGCAGCCCACGGCTGGGTGGGTTCGACTCCCACGCCGCTCCGCTGGGCCTGCGCGGGGAGGTCGGGCGAGCGCTGCCACCGCCCCGCTCCGGCGTCGTTCACAGACGAGCCACGCGGCCGCTCCGAGCCGACTCCTCCATCGCTAGCGCCAGCCGCACCGCCTCGGTGCCGTCGTGAGCCGTGCATAGAGGCTCGGCGGTGCCACGCGCGCAGTCCAGGAAATGGTCGGCCTCGGCCGCGAGAGCTCCTCGCAAGCGGCCGTGTACCTCGGGAGCGTAGGAGACATCGAGAGACCGACGACCGGACCGGCCAACGACCACCATCCCCACCTCTTCCTGAGAGATACGGAGCACGCCCTCGTCGCCGATGACGGTCACTCCGCCGATCCCGTATCCGGGCATCGTCGACGGTAGTGACCAGCCGACCATAATCGTGCCGTGGGCCCCGCCCAAGAAGCGGACGACCGCCGAGTAGAGGTCCTCGACCTCGTAGCCGAGGGCCCGCAGGACCCCTTGGCTGCGCTCGGCGTAGAGACGGTCGATCTCGCCCACGTACCAGCGGGCGAGATCGAGCTCGTGCACACCGTAGTAGAGCGCGATCGAGGTACGACCCCGAAGAATCTCCTGGTCGCTGACGAGACCGATCCGCTCGTGGTGCACAGCTTGGACGGCACCGACCTCGCCCTCCTCGATCAGCCGACGGGCGGCGGCGTACCGGGGCTCGAAGCGGAGGATGTGGCCCACCAGCACCGGCACGCCCCGCTCGGCAGCGCGGTCGCGGATGCGAGCCGCAGCCTCCACCGTGTGTGCCAGGGGCTTCTCGACGAGAACCGCCCGGCTGCCGTCGATCGCTGCCAGCGCCGGCTCGACATGGACGTGCTCGGGTGTGCAGACCACGACTCCCTCGATGCCCGGCGCGGCCGCGGCCTCGAGCGGGTCGGGACAGAAGCGCGCACCGAGGTCGGCGGCGACGCGCCGCCCTATATCGGCGCGCACATCGCTCACCACCCGCAGCTCCGCGCACGGGTGCTCGGCGAGGACTCGTGCCCACCGGGAGCCCATGAAGCCGAGGCCGACGACGGCCACCGCGACCTGCCTCACGTCTCCTCCTCACCCATCCGGCTCGGTACCTCCTCGGCGTAATGGCAGGCGGAAAGGCGACCCGGGGCGACCTCGCGGAGCACAGGCCGGTCAGCGCGGCAGCGTGGCCTGGCGAGGGGGCAGCGGGGGTGGAACTTACAGCCTGAAGGCGGCTCGCTGGGGCTGGGCGGCTCGCCTCGGAGCCGGATCCGTGTGCCTCCTCGGCGGGCGAGCGAGGGAACGGCCGAGACGAGGGCTCGGGTGTAGGGGTGCAGCGGCTGCCGGTAGATCTCGTCAGCCGGGGCCAGCTCGACGAGCTCGCCAAGGTACATGACGGCGATGCGGTGGCTCATGTACTTGACAACCCCGAGGTCGTGGGAGATGAAGAGGTACGCGAGGCCGCGGCGCTCTTGCAGGTCCTTGAAGAGGTTCAGGATCTGGGCCTGGACCGAGGCGTCCAGGGAGGACACCGCTTCGTCGGCGATGACGAGCGCGGGCTCTACGGAGAGCGCGCGGGCGATGCCCACGCGCTGGCGCTGCCCGCCGCTGAGCTGGTGCGGAAGCTTCCCCGCCATATCCTCTTTGAGCCCGACGTCGCGCAGGAGGAGGGCGACGCGCTTGGGGATCTCGGCCTGGTCGACGCCGTGAATGAGCAGCGGCTCGGCCAGGATCCTGCCTACTCTCATGCGGGGTGGCAGAGACCCGTAGGGGTCCTGGAAGACGATCTGGGCGCGCCGGCGCAGGTACCGGACGTCTGCCTCCACAAGGGGGGCTCCGTCGAAGAGTACCTCGCCCCCGGTGGGCGGGTCGAGGTAGAGGAGAGCTCGGGCCAGGGTCGACTTGCCGCACCCGCTCTCGCCGACGAGCCCCAAGGTCTCGCCTCGAGCGACCGCGAACGAGACGCCGTCGACGGCCCGCACCGTCCGCTTGGTCCGGGAGAGCAGGCCAGCATCGGAAGCGAAGTGCTTCCTGAGGTCGCGCACCTCCAGCAGAGGGGGGGCCATCGGTCTCACGGCGCCACTGCCTCTCGAGCCGGCTCGGGGGCGTACAGGTGGCAGGCTGCGGTCCGGTCCGGCCCGACCGCAAGCTGCACCGGCTGCACCTCGCGACAGACCTCCATGGCAAACGGGCAGCGGGGTGCAAAGGGGCACCCGGGCGGAGGGTCGGTCGGGTCGGGCAGCTCGCCTGGGATGGCCTGTAGGCGGGTACCGGCGCCTACCTCGGCGCGAGGCAAGGCGTTCAGGAGGGCACGGGTGTAGGGGTGCTTGGGGTCCCGGACGACCGCCTCGACGGGGCCGAGCTCGCAGACGAGGCCGGCGTACATGACGAGCACGGCGTCGGCGTACTCGGCCACGAGAGCGATGTCGTGGGTGATGAGGATCAGGCTCGTGCCCGAGCGGCGCGTGATGTCTCGCAGCTGCTCAAGGATCTGCGCCTGGGTGGTGACGTCGAGAGCGGTCGTGGGCTCGTCGGCGATGAGCAGGTCGGGCTCGGCGGCCGTCGCCATGGCGATCATCGTCCGCTGGTTCATGCCTCCTGAGAGCTGGAACGGATAACGGCAGAGCATCCGGTCAGGATCGCCGATGCCGACGGCGACGAGGGCGTCCCGCGCCCGACGGCGGGCGGCGGCCCAAGGGAGGCCGAGCTGCTGGCGGAGGGCCTCGGCGAGCTGGAAGCCGATGGTCAGCACCGGGGTCAGCGACGAGGAGGGGTTCTGGAAAATCATCCCGATCCTGCGACCCCGGAGAGCGGCCATGTCCCGCTCGGGGAGGCGGGTGAGGTCGCGCCCGTCGAAGAGGATCTCGCCTCGCTCCACCCGGCCCGGAGGATCGAGGAGCTGAATGATCGACAGGGCAGTGACGGACTTGCCTGAGCCGCTCTCGCCCACGATCCCCAGCGTCCGCCCCCGCTCAAGGTCGAAGCTCACGCCGCGCACGGCATGAACTACCTGATCCTCCAGAGGGAAGGCGACGTGGAGGTCTTGCACACGGAGGAGAGGAGCAGCCACCTTCTCCTCAGGTTCCTCGGAACGCCTGGGTAGCCGGAGGGCCTGGCGGCGGACAAGGCCCTTGGACAGCTTGGGGTCGAGCACGTCGGCAAGGCCGTCCGCGCAGAGGTTGATGCTGAGGACGGTGAACGTGATGGCTAGTCCGGGGAGTACAGGCAGCCAGGGCGCCACGACCATGAACTGGCGGCCGTCGGCGAGGATCGACCCCCAAGAGGGAGTGGGCGGGTTGATGCCCAGCCCGAAGAAGCTCAAGGTCGACTCTACGATCACGAGGAAGCCAAGGTCGAGCATGGCGATGACGGGGACCACCTGCCACGTAGACGGCAGCACGTAGCGTACGAGGATGCGGAGGCGGCTCGCCCCCAGCGCCCGGGCCGCCAGCACGTACTCCTTCTCCCGCTCAGCGAGGACCCGGCTCCGCACGACCCGGGCGTACACGATCCAACCGGGCACGCCGAGGACAACGATCAGGTGGATGGGCTGGCGATCAGGGATCACGCCCAAGACGGCGATGGCGAGGAGGATGAACGGGAAGGCGAGCTGGATGTCCCCCAGCCGCATGAGGACCGTGTCTGCCCAGCCGCGGAAGAAGCCCGCCACCGCCCCGGTGACGAGGCCGAGGAAGGCTCCGATGAGCGTCGCTGCCGAGCTGATCTCCAGGGAGACGCGGGCGCCGAAAACGAGACGGCTGGCGACGTCGCGCCCGAGCGCGTCCGTTCCCAGCGGGTGGTCGAGGGAGCCTCCGTCCCAGACAGGAGGAGCGAGCGAGTTGCCGATGTCTTGGTCGAGAGGATCGTGGGGGGCGATGAGCGGCGAGAAGGCGGCCGCGAAGCCGACGAGAGCGAGTCCGGCCAAGCCGAGAAGGGCCCCTTTACGCCGCAGGAGGCGGCGAGCGAAGCCCTTCCGCGGCCGGGGAAGACGACGCTCCGCCTCGGGGACTTCCGCCATGGTGCGATGGATGTCGCTAGCGGGCTCCACGCCGGATGCGGGGGTCGAGGAAGGTGTAGACGAGGTCGACGACGAAGTTGGCGAGGACGAAGCCGACGGCCGCGACCAACACGCCCCCCTGAATCATGGGGAAGTTGCGGCTGGCGATGGCGTCGAGGGTGAGCTTGCCGATGCCGGGCCAGTTGAAGATGAACTCGACCACATAGGCTCCTGCGATGACCACCCCCGTCTGGAGCCCGACCAGGGTGACGAGCGGCAGGGAGGCCACCTTCAGGGCGTGGACGAGGAGGACGCGCCGCTCCGGCAGCCCCCGGGCGCGAGCGGCGCGTACGTGGTCCTCGCCCAGGGTTTCGAGGAACGACTGCCGGACGGTGCGGATGAGGACGGGCGTGAGCATGACGACGAGTGTGGCCACCGGCAGGACGAAGCTCTCCGGCCCCCGCAGGTCGATGGCCGGGAGCCACTGGAGCTCGATGGAGAAGATGAGCACGAGTACGACGGCGAGCCAGAAGTTGGGCATCGACTGGGCCAGAGCCACATACAGGAGAATCAGCCGGTCGGGGAGCCGGTTGGCGTAGAGGGCAGCGACGATGCCGAGGGCGAGGCCGAGGAGGGAGGCCACGGCGATCGTCACCACAGCCAGCATGACTGTGTTCGGGACGGCATCCAGCACGGCCTCCCGCACCTCCTGCTCACCGTGGAAGGACATCCCCAGATCGCCTCGTGCGAGGCCGAGGAGGTAGTCCTTGTACTGGACGAGGAGGGGCTTATCTGTGCCGAGCTGCTCGCGCACCCGGGTGACGATCTCTTCCGGGGTACCCGGCGGGTTGACGAGACGGGCAGGGTCGCCAGCGGCCAAGCGCAGGACGAAGAAGGTCAGCGTGGCCACCCCCAAGACGACCAGCACCATCTCCGCGGTCCGGCGAACGATCCGGACGGCCATCCGAAGCTAAGCGTAGGGCCGGGTGCAGGCCCTGGAAGCGACGACCTGCACCCGGCCCGCTCCCTCCCCGCCTGTCAGCCGAGGCGGGCGGGGTAGAACTGGGTGGAGAAGTTCGGCAGCACCCGCAGGCCCCTCAGGCTCCGGGTGTGGGCGACAGTAAAGTCGCTGTAGTAGAGGGGCACATGCCATGCCTGTCGCCACATGTGAGCCTGGAGCTGGGCGTAGATGCGAGCGCGCCGCTCCGGCCTCGTCTCGGTCATGCCGGCGTCGATCAGGCGGGCGATGGTCTTGTCTCCAAACCACCAAGCGAAAGCGGGGCTGTACACCTGGAAGGCGGTCATCGGGTCGCCGTTCGACGACCAGCTCAGGTGGTACATGAGCCCGGTTCCCTTCTTGCTGAAGATGTCATCGATGACGCCGGCCACGTCGGAGGTGACGATCCGCGGGTTGAGTCCGACCTCCTTCATGCTGTCGAAGATGGCCGCCCCGACCTCGACGGCCCTGGGCTGGAAGCCCTTGGCTACCCAGAGCTCGAACTCGAGCGCCTTCGCCGGCAGGCGCGCCGCCTTGAGCTCGGCTCTCGCCCGGCCCAGGTCGAACGTGTACTGGGGTGCCTGCGGCCGCCAGAAGAGGGTCCCCTTGGGGATGTAGCTCCTGGCGGGGACGGCCTTGCCTTGGACGAGGTTCTTCACCAAGGCCTGGCGGTCCACCGCCCAGTTGGCGGCTAAGCGGAAGTGACGGTTCCTCGCCCAGGCTTCCGAGCGACCCGGCCGGACCCAGAGGTTGACCATCTCGATGCCGGTGACGGACGTGAGCGCCAGCTTCGCGTTGCGCCGGATGATGGCCAGGTGCTCGGGGGGGACACGGTCGATGGCGTGGGCCTGCCCGGCCAGCAGCGCGTTCAGCCGCGTCTGCGGGTCCTGGACAAACTCCCAGATGAGCGTCTTGATAGCCGGCGGCTGGCGCCAGTAGCTCTCGTTGCGCTCCATGGTCTTCTTCGTCGGCTCGTCCTTCGCGAGCCGGAACGGCCCAGTACCGTTTGGCTGCTTCTTCAGCCTTTCCGCCGGCCCCTCCAGGTCGGCCGCTGAGACGATGTGAGAGTGCTGGAGGGCTGAGAAGAGGGCTCCGAAGGGGCGCTTCGTCCGCAGACGGACGGTGAAGTTGTCGACGATCTCGACGGCGGTCGGCACCCAGAACAGGGCCCCGTCCACCGTCTTCGTCTTCGTGGCCCCAGAGGCCAGCTCTATGGACGCCTTGACGTCGCGGGCGGTGAAGTCCTGGCCGTTGTGGAACTTCACGCCCCTCCGCAGCTTGAACTCCCAGGTACGAGCGTCGAGTTGTCGCCACGACGTGGCGAGCGCCGGTCTCGGCTTGCTGATGTCCCCGGTCGGGAACTCGACCAAGTGGTCGTAGATCTGCTCGTTAATGCGGAACTGACTCTGGGCGGTGTTCTGGTAGGGCTCCCAGTTCGCCCAGAAGTTCTCGGCGATGAGGAAGCGGACGGTGGAGCCCTGCTCGGCTCGCGACGCTGCTGCCTCCGCGAGGGGAGGCACCCCCAGCGCGACACCTGCGGTCAGGCCGAGGAACTCGCGCCGGCTCAGCACAGGCTGCCCGAGGGTCTCCGTGCCCGTAGAAGGATCTCCCTCGCGGTTCATGGACACCTCCTGGCGGTTTTATTGAGTGAAACAATGTGCTCGTGCACACACGCTTCTTAGCACCCCTGTGCTATGGTGTCAACTTCCAGCTAAGTTCCTTTTTGCAGGGAGTTTGATGAGACGAGGCCTTCGACAGCGTGTCTGCGGCGGACTGAACGGTAGGCCGAGCGAACGATGTCGTTTCATCAAGTAAAACTCGATCCCAACCGGATGGGGACAAGGGCGGGGAAGATCGCCGAGGCGTACGAGGTGCGGGCGGTCTCCCGAGCCCTCGAGATCCTCGACTTCCTCCACGGCGCGGAGGGGGGAGCGTCCTTGGCCGAGGTCGCTCATGCGACCCAGCTTCCGAGGAGCTCTGCCTTCCGCTACTTGGCCACGCTGGAGGCCCGTGGCTACGTCGAGCGTGACGGAGCGGAGGGACGGTACCGTCTGGGGATCGCCCTCCCCGGACTCAGGGCCCGCCACCTGGAGGCGCTCGCCGCCCGGGCGCGTCCGTACTTGGAGGAACTCCGCGACCGCTTCCACGAGACCATCAACCTCGGGGTGCTGGATGGAGGCCGCGTGGCGTACGTGGAGATCGTCGAGAGCCCGTTGGCGATGCGCTTCGCTGCCCGTCGCGGCGATCGCGACCCGCTGCACTCGACGGCGCTCGGCAAGGCGCTGGCCGCCCAGCTCGGCGTTGAGCAGATCCGACGCATCCTGGCCGCTGAGGGCATGCCTCAGCTGACCAGCCGAACGATCACCGATCCGGACCGCTTCCTGCGCGAGGTCGACGAGGTTCGCTCGCGGGGGTTCGCCATCGACAACGGCGAGAACGAGGAAGGTGGACGGTGCGTGGGCGTCCCCGTCGTCGGCAGCCGGGTCCCGGCAGCCATCAGCCTCAGCGCCCCGGCGATGCGGTTCTCGCTTGAGCGGGCGGAGGAGGCCGCGCGGGAGCTCCGACATGCCGCCACCCGTCTTGGCGCCGAGCTGGAGGCGGGCGATGCCTGAGCTTGCTCGGCTCACCTGGCCGGAGGCGAAGGAGGCCCTGGCGCAGGCACGGGTCGCGGTGCTGCCGGTGGGGAGCTGCGAGCAGCACGGGCCGCACCTCACGCTCGATACCGACGCCCGGATCGCAGTCGCCTGGGCTCAGCGCTTGGCCGGGGACCTCGGTCCTGCCGCCATCCTCTGTCCTCCCCTCGGTTACGGCTTGTCGGAGCACCACATGGCCTTCCCCGGCACCCTCACCCTCCGACCGGACACCTTCCTGGGCTTCTTGGCGGACGTGGTCGAGAGCCTCGTCCGGTGGGGGATCCGGCGGGTGCTTGTCGTGAACGGCCACGGCGGAAACGTCGACGCCATCCGTCTCGCCGCGCGGGCGGCACGGCGACAGCACGGCGTGCTGATGGCAGCAGTCATGTGGGCCCAACTCGCCGCCGACGACATCGCTGCCCGCGCCCGAAGCGTCCGGTACGGGCACGCCTGCGAGATCGAGACCTCGGTGGCCATGGTGCTCGCTCCCGAGTGTGTCCACCGGAACCGAATTGCTGCTCCCCGGCCAGTGCGCGTGGCCGACCCTCTCACCGACCCGCCGCGAGCCTGCGTCGACCGGCCTTTCTCGTTCGAGGAGTGGACCGAGGACGGAGCGCTCGGCGACCCTCGACTGGCGAGCGAGGAGCTGGGTCGGGAGCTGGTCGAGGCAGCCTATGAGAAGGCCTTGGCCTTCGTCCGCCGCTTCGCCGAGGAGGCGGCGCCCGAGGGGGAGGGGTAGAGACGGGAGTAGCCAGCAAGCGCCGGGTGCCGCTGTCCATCGGCGGGGAATGGGTGTCAGGAGAGGCCGACCCGGTCCCGCTCCTCAGCCCGGCCACCGGCGAGGAGATCGCCGTGGTCGAGCAGGGGACCCGCGCCGACGTGGGGCGGGCGGTGGACGCGGCCACGTCGGCAGCCGGGCATCTCGCCCGCATGACTGCCTTCCAGCGGGCCCAGCTCTGCCACCGGGTGGCGGAGCTCCTGCTCGACCGCAGGGAGGAGATTGCCCGCGACATCTCCGCCGAGCAGGGGAAGCCCTACCGCGCCGAAGCCCTACCCGAGGTCGACATCGCCGCCGAGATGTTCCGCGACGCGGCCGAGGGAGCCAAGCGCCTCGACGGCCTCGTCCATCAGAGCTCAGACCCGGATAAACGGATCCTGACCATCCGCCAGCCGCGGGGCGTCTACGGCGTCATTACCCCGTGGAACTTCCCCCTAGCCATCCCCAGCGAGTACCTGTCGGGGACTCTCGCCACCGGCAACGCTGTCGTTTGGAAGCCCTCCGAGTGGACCCCGCTCTCGGCTTGGCACTTGGCTCAGTGCTTCCTCGACGCGGGCGTCCCCGAGGGCGCCCTCAACCTCGTCCTCGGTCCTCCGGCCGAGATCGGGGACGAGGTCGCGGGCCACCCGGGGATCGTGGCGATCGGGCTTACCGGCTCCAGCCGCACCGGCGAGATCGTGGCGCGGCGCGCGGCCGGCAAGCCCATGGTGCTCGAGCTGGGCGGAAACGGGCCGACCATCATCTTCGACGACGCCGACCTCGAGCAGGCGGTGCGGCGGACTGCCTTCGGCTGCTTCGCGAACGCAGGTCAGATCTGCAGCTCGACCGAGCGCATTCTCGTCCACCGACGGCTCCACGACGTCTTCGTCGCCGGTCTCGTCGAGCAGGCGCGGCAGGTCCGGCTCGGGTCGCCCTTCGACGAGGAGACGACCATGGGCCCCCTCGCCAACGAGCCCACTGTCGCCAAGGTGGAGGACCACTTGGCGGATGCGGTCGAGCGGGGCGCCGAGATCGTCTTCGGCGGCGGCCGGGCTGCGGGCTTCCCCACCCGGCTCTACTTCCAGCCGACGGTGATCGACGGGGTACGTCCGGGGATGAGGATCGATCTTGACGAGACCTTCGGCCCGGTGGCGCCGGTGGGGATCTTCTCGGACGAGGAGGAGGCGATCGCATGGGCGAACGCCTGCCCCCTGGGGCTCAACGGCAGCGTCTTCACCCGAGACATTGGTCGCGCCATGCGAGTCGCGGAGAGGCTGCAGGTGGGAACTGTCAACATCAACGAGACCTCCGCCTACTGGCAGCCCCATACCCCGGCCGGGGGCTTCACCGGGAAGCGCAGCGGGATCGGCCGGATCGGTGGCGTGTACACGCTGCTCGAGATGACTCAGCTGAAGACGATCGTTATCGACGTACGGGAGGGCGCACGGTAGAGGCCCTACCCCGGCGGAACCGCTCGGCCGAGCTGCACGAGCGGGCGGCGCGCCGCATCCCCGGCGGCGTCAACTCCAACGTGCGCTTGGATGGGCCACCCATCTTCTTCGTTCGGGGCAAGGGAGCCTGGCTCTTCGATGCGGACGGGAACGACTATGTCGACTACCTGCTCGGACAGGGGCCGGCCTTCCTCGGCCACGCTCCGCAGCCGGTGGTGGAGGCCGTCGAGGAGGCCTGCCGCCGGGGCATGGTCTACGGGGCTCAGCATCCGCTAGAGGCCGAGGCCGCGGAGCTCCTGTGCGAGGTGGTGGGTTGGCCGGAGATGGTGCGCTTCGGCATGACCGGGACGGAGATGGTGCAGGCAGCCCTGCGGCTTGCCCGTGCCGTCACTGGACGGCGTCGCTTTGTGCGCTTCGAGGGCCACTACCACGGCTGGCTCGACAACGTCCTCCTGGCGCCGGAGCCGGGGGCCGCCCCCGGAAGCGCTGGGCAGCTTCCCGAGGCCTTGGCCGACGCCATCGTCCTCCCTTGGAACGACCTCGGCGCCGTTGCCTCCGTCCTCGACGAGCAGGGGGAGGACATCTGCGCCGTCCTCATGGAGCCGATGATGCTGAACGCCGGCGCCATCCTGCCGAGGCCGGGCTACCTGGACGGCGTCCGCGACCTCTGCCGTCGCTGCGGCTGCCTGCTCGTCTTCGACGAGGTGATCACGGGCTTCCGGCTGGCGCCGGGTGGGGCGGCCGAGCGGTTTGGGACGACGCCGGATCTGGCCGTTTACGGAAAGGCCATGGCAGGCGGGTGGCCGGTCGCCGCCCTCGCCGGCCCGGCCTTGCTGATGGAGCGTTTCGGGACCCGAGAGGTCAACCACTCGGGGACCTTCAACGGCAACGTCATGGCGGCGGCGGCCACGGTGGCCACGTTACGCATCCTCCGCGACGACCCTCCTTACCCGCGCGTCGAGGAGACGGGGGCAAAGCTTATGGCGGGGCTGGGCGAGCTCGCCGCCGAGCGATCGCTCCCTCTCCGAATTCAGGGGCTTCCTGCCGCCTTTCACGTCTCGTTCGGAGAAGGGGAGGAGGTGATCGATCTCCGCAGCCTCCGGACCCGCGATACCGAGCGGTACCGGAGGCTTGCGCTTCGCCTGATCGGCGCAGGGATCTGGGTGGCGACGCGGGGAATCTGGTACGTGTCAGCCGCCCATGGCCAGCACGAGCTCGAGGCGACCTTGGAACGCGCAGCCGGCGCCCTCGCCCAGGCGTGACCCGCGTCGCCATCGCCGGCCTGTGGCACGAGACGAACACCTACTCGTCCCGCGAGACCGAGCTCGCCGACTTCGAGGCTCTCGAGCTGGTCCGAGGGGACGAGCTGCTCCGGCTCCATGCAGGCACCGGGACGGCGGTGGGAGGGATGCTGGAGGGGGAGGGGCTTGAGCTGGTGCCCCTCCTTTCGGCCGGAGCCTGGCCCTCCGGCCGCGTGACCCGGCAGGCCCTTCAGACGCTGCTTGCGCTGCTTCAAGACGAGCTGGAGGCAGCGGGGGCGCTGGACGGGGTGCTCCTCAACCTCCACGGGGCGATGGTGGGCGAAGAGATCGACGACGTGGAGCTCGAGGTGGCGCGGTGGGTGCGGATGGTCGTAGCCGACAGGCCCCTCGTCTGCGTCCTTGACCTGCATGGGAATCCCTCCCCGGACTTCGTGTCGCTCTGCGACGCGGTCGTCGCCTACGACACCTACCCCCACGTCGACATGCGGGAGCGCGGCCGGGAGGCGGCGACGCTCATCGCCGAGATCCTCCGGGGCCGGAAGCTGCGGGCTGTCTGCCGCAAGACGCCTCTGCTGTCAACGCCGCTGGCGCAGGCCACCGGCGAGCAGCCGATGCGGGGCCTCCTCGCTCTGGCGCGGGAGCTCAGCACCGAGGCCGGCTTAGCGCGGGTCTCGCTCCTGCCCGGCTTTCCCTACTCCGACGTGGCGCGGGCCGGCTTCAGCGTGGTCGTCACCGCCGACGAGGGGAAGGAGCGAGCAGCGCACGAGATCGCCTCCGCTCTTGCGCGGGAAGCCGAAGCGCGGCGCGACGAGTTCGTGATCCGTCGCCCAGGTCCATCCGAGGCTGTCGAGCAGGCGCTGGCGAGCAGTCGGCGCCCCGTTGTCCTCGTGGACGTCGCCGACAACGTGGGCGGCGGCTCGCCCGGGGACGGGACGGTGCTCTTGACCGAGCTCCTCGCGCGCAAGGCTGAGGGAGCCGTCGTCCAGATTGCCGACGCCGACGTCGCTCGCCGGGCAGCCGAGCTGGGCCCGGGGGCGAGGATTGTTGCCGAGGTAGGGGGCAAGACCGACGACCGCCATGGCCGCCCTGTCCCGATCGAGGCTCGCATCGTCCGCGTCAGGGAGGGGCGTTACCGAGTCCGCGGCCCGTGGATGACCGGCCGCCAGTTCTCGATGGGGCGCACCGCCCTCCTGGACACGGGGAGCGTCCAGCTGGTCGTGAGCGAGCGGGCAGTGCCGCCCTTCCACTCGGAGCAGCTTCAGTCGATCGGCATCGACCCGAGGAAGGCCTCGGTGCTTGTGGTCAAGGGAGCGGTCGCTTGGCGAGCGGCCTACGGACGGGTTGCCGGGGAGGTGATCGAGGTCGATACCCCCGGCATCTGCCCTCTCGACCCAAGCCGGCTGAAGCGGACGACAACGCCCATGCGATTCTGAGCTCCCTCCGGGTGGAGGCTGTGTCCGCCACTGTCGAGGCAGGCTGCCGGCCTCAGGACGAGACCGCACCTTGCTCTCTGCTGGGAGTAGGTTGGATGCTTCGTCCGCTCTCGCGGGGCACCTTGCCGCGGAAGGTAGGCGGACCTCCTGCGCTCGATTCGAAAGGGGTCCGTGGCGGAAAGGGGACTGACGTCGCTGTGGGGCCCGCTGCCCCCCTCAGCGCCGGGCGGCGACGGCGCGAGTGGGCCGGAGCGGGGTTCGTGGACAGGCGCTCCAGAGACCACGCCCTTCCGCCCGGGCCTGTCGGGCCGCCGACAGGAGCTTCCCCGCCAGGCGTCCACGCTCGCCCCGGTAGAAGTAGGGGGCAGCGGCGCCCCGGCGCACCAGCTCCAGGTTGACGTTGACCCCGTCCCGGTACACGTAGGCGAGCAGGCGGCCGTAGCGGTCGACGCGGTCGAGGGTAGGATCGGCGACCACCCTCACCTGGGTCCCCGTCGGCAGGAGCGCCTCCAGGGCCCGGGCGGCCTGGCGCCCGTAGCACTCCCCCTCCGCCTCGGGAGCGTCCACCTGCACCAGCCGCACGCGGGCGCCGTCGCCAAGCCGGAGGGTGTCCCCGTCCACGATCTCGGCCACGAAGGAGGCCATCTCCCCCCGGCCGCCGGCGGCCAGGCCGGCCAGCCGAGGGCGGGGACCGCCGCCGTCGAGGGAGCCGAAGATGAGGAAGAAGGCCGCCGTCCCGGCCAGGAGGGAGGCGGGTAGCAGGCGGCGCCACCGCCCTCGCCGCCCTCTCACCTTCCCTCCTCGGCCTTCCGGCGGAGGACGCGCTCGTCGCCGATGCGGCGGGTGAGGCCGTCGGCGTCGAACCGCTCCAGGAGGAGCTGGGCCGCCCGCCGGCCCACGCCGAGGAGGTCGCGGTAGCGGGCCAGGGTGATGCGGCCGGTCCGCCGGCACTCCTCCACCAGCACCCGGCGGGCGTGCTCGTAGGCGGCAGGCGAGATGGCCAAGCCGTCGCCCACCCGCACCAGCCGGCCCTGCTCCTCCAGCACCCGGGCGAGCAGCCGATCCTCCACCCGTACCGGCTCCAGCCCCAGCCGCGCCTCCAAGGCGGCCACCGCCTCGGCCCGGTGGCTGAGGGAGACGGAGGTGCCGGGGCGGTACAGCTTCGCCCCCCGGCGCTCGAGACCGAGCAAGGGGAGGACGGCGGCAGCCCAAGGGGCGGAGGGAACGGGGATACCGGGATCGAGGGGGTCGGCCGCGTCCAGCCGCCGCTCCAGCTCGGCCCGCAGCTCGGCCAGCCAGGCGGGCGAGAACACCCACTCGCCGGCGCGCGCCAGGCCCTCCGGCTCCGAATCCAGGAGGTGGCGCAGGGAGGCAAGGCGCACCGGGCCGTGCACGGTGGCCGCCACCTCGCCCCGCTCGAGCAGGGCCACCCGGTCGGCGTCGCGGTGGCGGGGAGGGGCAGGGTCGATGACCCGGCCGCCGCCGACGGTGGTAGCGGCGCGGAGGACGACGCGGTCGCCTCGGGCGGCCACGGCCGGGGCCGACAACCGGAGCTGGGCGTAGCGATGGCCCAGCCTCTTCACCACCGCCGGGATCTCGGCCGTGCCGTGGTGGAGGCGGAGCCGGGCGCCGTCGGCGATGGGCTCCAGCTCCTCCAGGGCCACGTCCAGCCGGTAGCTGACCGGGTAGGCGCCGGGGGCGACCAGGACGTGGCCGCGGGCGAGCCGGTGGCGCTCCACCCGGGGCAGGCTCACCGCCACCCGCTGCCCCGCCTCTGCCGCCTCCACCGGCCGGTCGTGCACCTGGACGCTACGGACGCGGACGGGAAAGCCGGCCGGCTCCACCCGCAGCTCGTCCCCCTCGGCGATGCGGCCCGACCAGAGAGTGCCTGTGGCCACGGTGCCGATGCCGCGCAGGGTGAACACGCGGTCGACGAACAGCCGGGTGGGCCCTGTCGGGTGCACCGGCCGGGCCGCCTCAGCCGCCGCCGCTAGGGCTGCCCGCAGCTCGTCCAGGCCCAGGCCGGTCTTGGCGCTGCAAGCGACCACGGGGGCGCCGGGAACGAGCTCGCGGGCCTCCTCCAGGGCCAGCCCCAGCGTCTCCTCGTCCACGGTATCGGCCTTGGTCACCGCCACCACCCCGTGCTCGATGCCGAGCAGGCGGATGATGGCCAGGTGCTCGTGCGTCTGGGGGCGGGCGCCCTCGGCGGCGTCGATGACGAGGAGGAACACGTCGATGCCCGTCGCCCCGGCCACCATGGTGCGCACGAACCGCTCGTGGCCGGGCACGTCCACCAACGACAGCCGTCGGCCGTCGGGGAGCTCGAGGGGGGCGTAGCCGAGCTCGATGGAGATACCCCGCGCCTTCTCCTCGGGGAGACGGTCGGTGTCCTTGCCGGTCAGGGCCCGCACGAGCCAGGTCTTGCCGTGGTCGATGTGTCCGGCCGTCCCGACCACGAGGGAGGTCACGCTGCGGCCACCCCCCGGCTTACCCTCTCGCTCGGGCGGCGGCCACGCAGGCCGCCACCTCCTCCACCTCGGCGTCGGTCAGGGTGCGGCAGTCGAGGAGCAGGCGACCGTCGCGGACGATCCCCACCACCGGCGGCTCCCCCAGTCGGAGGGACGCCGCCAGGGTCTCCTCGACGGCGCAGGCGGCGCTCGGGATCTCAGCCAAAGGAAGCGCTCCTCCCCCCACCCGGGCTACCGTCTCCACCACCGTGCCGCCGGTGAGCGAGGCCAGGCGCTCCGCCCGCGCCCGCACCGCCTCCACGGGCTCGTCCAGCATGCGCAGCACCGGGATCCGGCGGCGGGCGCCTTCGGGATCGAGATAGAGGAGCAACGTCCCTTCCAGCGCGGCCAGGGTGAGCTTGTCGGCGCGGAGGGCCCGCTGGAGGGGGTGGCGGCGGAGCCGATCGACCAGGTGTTTGCGGCCGACGACGATGCCGGCCTGGGGGCCGCCGAGGAGCTTGTCGCCGGAGAAGCAGACGAGGTCGGCCCCGCCGGCGAGGCTCTCCCCAGCCTGGGGCTCGTCGTGGAGAGGGAGGAAGGCCCCCGATCCCAGGTCGTCCACGAGAGGGAGCTCCCGCCGACGGGCCACGGCCGCAAGCTCGGCCAAGGACGGCCGCTGGCTGAAGCCGACCAGGCGGAAGTTCGACTGGTGCACCCGCAGGATGAGGGCGGTGTCGGATCCCACGGCCCCCTCGTAGTCGGAGGCTCGGGTGCGGTTGGTGGTGCCCACCTCGACGAGGCGGGCTCCTGAGTAGGCCAGCACCTCGGGGATGCGAAAGCCGTCGCCGATCTCGATCAACTCCCCCCGCGACACCAGCACCTCCCGGCCTGCGGCCAGGGCGGCCAGGCTGAGGAGGAGGGCGGCGGCGTTGTTGTTGACGACGAGGGCCGCCTCGGCCCCCGTCAGGCGGCAGAGGACACCGGCCACGTGCTCCTGACGGGAGCCCCGCCTGCCGGCGGCCAGGTCGTACTCGAGGTTGGAGTAGCCCCTGCCCACCTCGGCCACCCGGGCCAGGGCTGCCTCGGCCAGGGGCGCCCGCCCCAGGTTGGTGTGCACCACCACGCCGGTGGCGTTCACCGCCCGCCGGAGGCGGTGGGCCTGGGCCCGGGCCAGGTCCTCCTCCACCCGCAGGGCGAGGTCGCCGGGATCAGCCCCCGCCCGGATCTCGTCCCGAGCCCGGGCCAGGGCCGCCCGCGCCGCCTCCACGGTCAGGGCCCGGGGGAGCCCGGCCAGCCGGGGATGGCGGAGGAGCTCGTCCACCGACGGGAGGTCGCGCAGCCTCACGGGAAGAAGTGTAGGGAGGCGGCCGCCCCCGCCCCGGCTCCGGTGCCGACCGCTGGGAGCGCTACACTCGCCGCGCCGTGCCGGTTCCGAGCGGGAAGCGGGCCGTTTGTAGGCGGCGGCGCCGGCGGCTGGCCCTGGCGGGCTCCCTGGCCGTAGCCATGCTGGCGGCGGGAGCGGGGCCGCTCGGCCCCGCCGCCGGAGGCACCCGGCCGGGGTCGGAGCTCCGCCCTGGCGCCGACCGCCGCCCTCCGCCCCTCCTCGTTCTCCGGCGCCCCCTCGCCCATCCCAAGCTGGGCCTGCGGGCGCCCTCGGCCATCCTCATCGACGCCGACACGGGCACCGTCCTGTGGGCCAAGGGGGCCCGGCTGCGGCGGCCCATCGCCTCCACCACCAAGATCATGACCGCTCTCGTGGCCATGAGCCGCCTGCGCCCCCACCACGTCGTCGTCGTCCCTCGCCAGGCCACCCGGGTGCCGCCGTCCAAGGAGGGGCTGCGGGCGGGGGAGCGGGTGCCGGCCTGGAAGCTCTTCTACGGCCTCCTCCTCGCCTCCGGCAACGACACCGCCGTCGCCTTGGCCGTGGCCGCCGGCGGCTCCCGCGGCCGCTTCCTGGCCATGATGAACGCCAAGGCCCGCCAGCTCGGTCTCCGCGACACCCGCTTCGCCAGCCCCAGCGGGCTCCTCGACGACGGCAACTACTCCACCGCCTGGGACCTGGCCGCCCTCGCCCGCTACGCCATGCGCAACGCCCGCTTCCGGGCGGTGGTGCGCACCCGGGAGAAGACCGTCTCCTGGAGCCCTCCCGTCCACGCCAAGCGGTACCGCAACCACAACAAGCTCCTCTGGCGCTACCCCGGCGCGGACGGGATCAAGACCGGCTGGACCACCCGGGCCGGCGGCTGTCTGGTGGCCTCCGCCCGCCGCTACGGCATCCGCCTCATCGCCGTCGTCCTCGGCACCCCCGACATCTACGGGGACGCCACTCGTCTCCTCGACTACGGCTTCGCCCGGCGGGGGTGAGCCGCCGCCGGCCGCCCCGGCCCGTGGGCGCAGCGCCGCTCGTAGCAGGCGAGCACGGTGTCCACCGCCAGGGCGGGGTCGTCGGTGACCGACACCAATGCCAGATCGCCGGAGGAGACGAGCCCGTGGGCGACGAGCCGGCTCTCGATCCAGGCCCGCAGGCCTTGCCAGTGGGCGCTGCCCACGAGCACGACCGGGAAGTGGACGATCTTGCCCGTCTGGACGAGTACCAGCGCCTCGAACAGCTCGTCCAGGGTGCCCAGGCCGCCCGGGAAGAGGATGAACCCCTCCGCCGCCTTCACCAGCATCGTCTTGCGGGCGTAGAAGTGGTGGAAGGTGAGCTCGATGTCCAGGTACGGGTTGGGGATCTGCTCCGCCGGCAGGCGGATGTTGAAGCCTACGGACAGGCCGCCCGCCTCCCGGGCGCCCCGGTTGGCCGCTTCCATCACCCCCGGGCCGCCGCCGGTGACGACGGCGAAGCCCGCCTCCGCCGCCCGCCGCCCCGCCTCCCGGGCCTGGGCGTACACGGGGTGGCCCTCGGCCACCCGGGCCGAGCCGAAGATGGTCACGGCCGGGCGGTCGATGCGCTCCACGGCGGCAAAGCCGGCCCGGAACTCGTCGGCGATGAGGGCGATGTGACCCTCGAGGTCGCCCTCGGCGCGCTCGAGCATGGCCCGGTCGTTGGCCACTACAGGCGGTCCTGGGCCACGTGGGAGACGGCCATGCCGGCGGCCAAGAGCACGGCCACCGCCACCCCCGCCGCGGCGACGGCGTAGGCCCGTGCGGGGGCGCCGCCCAGTCGCAGGTAGCGGTAGGAGCGGACGATCTGGCCCCCATCGAGGATGCCCACGGGGAGGAGGTTGAGGAGGTTGAGGAGGAAGCCCGTGTAGGCGAGGGCGGACAAGAGCTGCCAGCCGGTGACCTCGGCGGCGGCCAGGGCGCCCACCGCCCCCACCGCTCCCGCCGCCGGGCCGGCCAGGGCCACCCGGGCGTGCTGCCAGGGGTTGAGGCGGGCGTCCTTGATGGCCACGTAGGCGCCCAGGAAGGGGATGAACACGGGCAGGGACGGCCTCAGACCCAGCCGCCGCGCCTCCAGGAAATGGCCCAGCTCGTGGACGAGGATGAGGAGCACGAAGCCGACGGCGAACCGCCACCCCCAGAGGAGGGCATAGCCGCCGATGGCCACGAAGATGGAGGCGAGCTTGGCGAAGGCGACGCCGAACTTGAGGGCGAGGACGGCCACGGCCACCACCGGGGCGAGGAGGAGGCGGGCCAGCCGACGCCAGTCGGTGCCCCGGGGGTGGATGGGCTCGTAGTCGCCAAGGGGGCGGGGAAGCTCGTCCACGGCCTTACGGTAGCGGCAGCGCTGGCGCCGTCCCGGCGGCGCCGGGCGGCACGGGGCTCACGAGCCCCGGCCGATCCACTCCTCGCCCCCCTCGTATACCTCCTTCTTCCACAGGGGCACCGTCTCCTTGAGGCGGTCGATGGCCTCCCGGCAGGCGGCGAGGGCGTCTGCCCGGTGGGGGGCGGAGACGGCGATGACCACCGACAGCCCGCCCACCTCCACCCGGCCCACCCGGTGGGCGATGGCCACCTGGCAGAGGTCGTACCTGCCCTTCAGCTCCTCGGCCAAGTCGGCCATCACCTGCTCGGCCATGCCCTCGTAGGCCTCGTACTCCAGGTAGCGCACGGTGCGGCCGCGCGAGTGGCTGCGGGTGGTGCCGATGAAGGTGGCGATGCCGCCTGCCCGCTCGTCTCTCACCTCCCCGATCACCGCCTCTGGGTCGATGGGCTCCCGGCTGAGCCGGAAGCCGCCGCCGGACACGGGAGGGATGAGGGCCACCTCGTCGCCGTCGGCCAGCGGGGCCTGGGGATCGGCGTACCGGCGGTTGACGGCGTAGAGGAGGCCGGACGGCTCCTCGCCCAGGCCGAGCCGCGACCAGACGTCGGCTACCCGGGCGCCCGGGGGGAGCTCCAGCCGCCGCTTGCCCGTCCCCGCCTGCTCGCGCAGGCCGGCAAACAGCCTCACCGTAACGTGCACAGGCCAAGCGTAGTCGGCCTCCGGCCGGCCGCGCAGCGGCC
>FWPU01001465.1_pt1:0-65000 | contig 70288 bp, 54 predicted proteins | sample 2228361 | NCBI WGS metagenome assembly FWPU01 (sample SAMEA103939777, study PRJEB20133) | metagenome
CCGATCTCGCAGGTAATGCACTGGATTTATGGGGCCAACCCAAAATGCCCCGGACATCACGGGCGGACACATGGGTCCGCCCCTACAACAGTGCGGGTGTATTTTGCCGTGGCTCATGTGCATTTTTGGACTGCGAACAGATCGCTTGGCCCCGACGCAAAGATTCCGGCATGCTGTTTTGTATCATGGTCCTATGGTGACTTGACATTGTGTTTCATGTGAGGCACCAGTGCGGAGAATTTATGGGCTGTGTGGAACTTCTGGGCATGATACTGGTAGCGACAAGGAGCATGACATGCAAGCGGACAATTTGGATGAACGGTGCGTGACAACCCTTCGGCTCTTGGCGGTGGATATGGTGGAACAAGCCAAGTCGGGACATCCCGGACTTCCCTTGGGCGCAGCGCCCATGGCCTATGTGTTGTGGAGCCGCCATCTTCGCCATAATCCTGTGAATCCTTTGTGGGCAAACCGAGACCGATTCATCTTGTCCGCAGGGCACGGATCCACTCTGCTCTATGCCCTGCTTCACTTGACAGGCTACGATCTCAGCCTGGATGAACTTAAGAATTTCCGCCAATGGAACAGCAAAACCCCCGGCCATCCCGAACACGGTCTGACTCCCGGAGTCGAATGCACCACGGGTCCTTTGGGCCAGGGTTTTGCCATGGGTGTCGGCATGGCTTTGGCGGAAAAGTGGCTGGCCCAAAGGTTCAACCGACCCGGGTTCCCTCTCTTTGATCACTACACTTTTGGGCTGGTTTCCGACGGTGACCTCATGGAAGGTGTTGCTTCGGAAGCGGCTTCTCTGGCCGGACACTGGAAACTGGGAAAACTTATTTACCTCTATGACGACAACCACATCACCATCGAAGGGGATACGGCCTTAACCTTTACGGAAGATGTGCTGCAACGCTTTCAAGCCTATGGATGGCATACGGAACGTGTCCTGGACGGCAACGATCTGGAAGCCATCGATGCCGCCATTGTCAGGGCCAAAGGCGTCGCGGATCGTCCTTCCTTGATCGCTGTCCGGACTCTCATCGGCTACGGGAGTCCCAAAGAAAACAATCCCGCCTGCCACGGGGAACCCCTTGGTCCTAAAGCCGCTCAAAAGACCAAGGAATGCTACGGCTGGCCTGTGGAAGAACTGTTTTACGTGCCTGAAGATGTCCGTGAAAGCATGGGGCGGGCTGTTCCGGAAGGGCGACAGCGCCAGGAACAATGGCAGGCTCTTCTCGTCCGCTATGCCCAAACTTACCCCGAAGAAGCCGCTCTTCTGAACAGCTACCTTTGCGGAACACTGCCGCAAGGCTGGGAAAAATCTCTTCCCACCTTCGATGCTTCGAAAGGGTCTGTGGCGACCCGCAATGCTTCCGGGATCGTTCTCAATGCGTTGGCTCAAACCGTGACAAACCTGATGGGTGGATCCGCCGATCTGGCTCCGTCCAACAAGACCTTTCTGGCTGAAGGGGGTGACCGTAATCTGCATTTCGGGGTACGTGAACATGCCATGGGCGCCATTCTTAACGGCATGGCCCTGCACGGCGGCGTACGTCCCTACGGTGGAACTTTCCTGGTCTTCGCCGATTACATGCGCCCGGCGATTCGTCTGGCGGCGCTCATGAAAACCAAAGTGATTTACATCTTCACTCACGACAGCATCGGGGTCGGTGAAGACGGCCCCACCCATCAGCCTGTGGAACATTTGGCTTCCCTTCGAGCCATTCCCAACCTGACGGTCCTTCGTCCTGGGGATGCCAACGAAACGGCAGCAGCCTGGAAGATCGCTCTGGAAACGGACGGCCCTGTGGCCTTGGCTTTGACACGCCAAAATGTGCCGGTTTTGGATCTCGAGCGCTCCAAAATCTTGGAAGGTGTCTCCAGGGGGGCCTATGTGCTCTCGGAAAGTGCCACCCCTGCGCGCCTCATCCTGATCGCCACGGGATCCGAAATCCATGTGGCTCTGCAAGCCCAAAAGGTTCTGGAACACGATAAAGGGGTTCCAACCCGCGTGGTTTCCATGCCCTCTTGGGAAATTTTTGAGCGGCAGGATGAGGCATACCGAAACACCATTCTGCCTCCCGAAATTCTTGCACGATGCGCAGTGGAAGCAGGGTCTTCCATGGGCTGGCATCGATGGGTTGGATCTTACGGGGCTGTCATCGGATTGGACCGTTTTGGAGCTTCGGCTCCTGGAGCCTTGCTCATGAAGCAATTTGGTTTCAACGTTGAAAACGTGGTGGCCACGGCCTTGGATGTGGTGGCACGGGTAGGCGCCTGAGCTTTTCAAGAGAAATGAAAGGATCAGAGATTATGGCTGAAGCTGCATCGGATTGGGGATTGTCCACACGATGTGTTCATGCGGGTACCTTTGCAGATACTGTGGCAGGCGGAGTCAATACGCCCATCTTTGCTTCCTCGGCGTTCCGTGTGCCCGGCCCCTTGGGGCATGTGGTTTACCCGCGCTATCAGAACATTCCGGGCCAGATGGCTGTGGCGCGAAAAATCGCCGCGTTGGAAAACGCCCAAGCCGGTATCGTGGTCTCTTCCGGTATGGCGGCCATCAGCAGTGTGTTTCTGGCCTTTTGTCAGAACGGTGACCATGTGGTTTTGCAGCGGGACCTTTACGGCGGGACTTTGGGCCTGGCCCAAAAAGAACTGCCGCGTCGAGGGATTCAGGTCTCATGGGTGGATTCCCAAAGCATCGAAGACTTTGAAGCCGCCCTGCGCCCTGAAACCCGCCTTATTTATGTGGAAACTCCTTCAAACCCTTTGATGAAAATCCTGGATTTGAAAGCTCTGGCACAACTGGCTCGATCCCGCGGCGTTCTCACGGTGGCGGACAACACTTTTGCCACGCCTATCAACCAAAACCCTTTGGACTTGGGGATTGATCTGGTGGTCCACAGCGGCACGAAGTACCTGAACGGGCATAGTGACTTGTGTTGCGGCGCCGTTGTAGGTCGTGCCGAACTCATGGCCGCAGTCGTTCCCGTAGTTTCCTTGTATGGACCCAGTTTGAGCCCCTATGACTGCTTTCTATTGGAAAGAGGCCTCAAGACTTTGGCCTTGCGTATGACCCGCCACAACCAAAACGGCATGGCTGTGGCTTCTTTTCTTGCACGGGATTCTCGAGTGGAAAGAGTTTACTATCCGGGACTTGCGGAACATTCCGATCATGCCATCGCCGTTGGTCAGATGCGAGGGTTCGGTGGCATGCTTTCCTTTGAACCCAAAGGGAACACCGAAACCGCTCAGCGCGTGATGAAACGGTTCGGTCTTTTTCAACCGGCCGTAAGCCTCGGTGGGGTGGAATCTCTCGCCTGTTTTCCCGCAGAAACATCCCATGCCTCTGTTCCCCCTGCTCACAGAGAAAAAATGGGTATCCGTGACACGCTCATCCGCCTTTCCGTAGGCATTGAAGATACCGAAGATCTTCTTAAGGACCTGGACCAGGCCCTTCAGGAAGTGCTCTAAAGTCGGAAAGTTATCACCTAAAACAAAGGGAACGCTCTCAAGGGGGGAACAGGCTATGAAACTTATGTTCATCACCTCCACGGACGATGCCGAAACCATGTACAATGCCATGCGCTTGGCCAATGTGGCCGTTAAAAAGGGGGATGAAGTCACCGTCTTCATGCTGGGTAAAGGGGTTCTGTACGAACAGCACAACACAGATCCTTTCAACGTGGTGGCACAGGTCAATCAGTTCGAAGGGGATTTTTACGTATGAGGTGTCTGCCTCAAGTCCCACGGTCTCGTGGGATCCAGCTCCTGCCCTATCGGCTGGATGGATGATCTCTATGCCCTTTCCATGGAAGCCGACAAGGTGTTCACGTTCTGAACGGAGAACAGCCCATGTTGAGGTTACACGTGCTGACCCACGTGCCTTTTGAAGGGCCGGGACATATCGCTTTCTGGGCTCGCAGCCGAGGCCACGAAGTGCAGAGCTCACGTCTGGATGCAGGTGATCCACTACCTTCGCTGGATGCCTTGGATTGGCTTGTCATTATGGGTGGTCCTATGAACATCTATGAGGATAAGAACCACCCTTGGCTGCAAGATGAGAGACGTTTCATTCGACAAGCCATCTCTTCCGGCAAGAAAATTTTGGGTATCTGCTTAGGAGCCCAGTTCCTGGCAGACGCTTTGGGATCCCCTGTGTTTTCGGGGCCATGTCGAGAAATCGGCTGGCACCCTGTGCAGATGGTGCGATTCCCTGCATCTTCCCCTCTGTTTCAGGATTTTCCCGCGTCTTTTGAAGCCTTTCACTGGCATGGAGATACTTTCGCTGTGCCAACGCACGCCGTCCCTATCGCTCGAAGCGCGGCCTATGAAAGCCAAGCTTTCGTCTATCAGGACCGCGTCGTCGGCTTGCAGTTTCACCTGGAATCCACCGAAGAAAGTGTGGATCTGCTACTTCAACACTGCAGGGAAGAAATCACGGATGGTCCATTCGTTCAGGATCCAGCAACCATACGGCGTTTGACACCCGTGCTGTGTCCCAAGGCACAGGCATTGCTGGAAAAACTCCTGGATCGCATGGCGGCGTAGGAAAATCGTGAAGTCGTGAAATCGTGAAATCGTGAAGTCGTGAGTATGATACGAGGGGTTGAGGTCGGGCCCTTAGAAAAATGATTGGGGGATGCCACGGCGGGTGAACATCATTGGGGCCGGGTTTGGGGCGGACACATCGGTCCGCCCCTACAGGGCCTTATGGCAACCCATGGCCTCTGGGTTGCCCCCAAAGGTGTGGATTGACGCGATGGGACAACATTCTGTAGGGGCGCACCGGTGTGTGCGCCCAGAAAACCTGCCCCTATGGCGTATTTTGCGGCGGACACATCGGTCCGCCCCTACAGAGTGTTGGTGATCGGGAGGAAGGGTCCCATTTTCAAAGCAGACCGTAACTCAGGTTTTGCTGCTACAGCTCATGAAGGATTTCCACCTTGGCCATGGCACGCTGTTTGGCAAGCCAAGCCTGCCAAAGCTGGTTCTGCTTGATTTGAGTGAGGCGCGCTCGCGCACTTTCCCGTTCCTTTTCCAAGGTCTCAGGGTTCGGATCCTGTCGACCGAGAAGTTGGCAAACCAGAAAAGTTCCTTGGTGAGACAAGGGAGTCTGTGGCATGTCGCCCGGTTTGTGCAACTGAAACACCGCTTCGGCGGCTTCGCCCCAGAGCCGTAATTTATCGTCCGGTTCCGTGCGTGAAAACCATTTGGTCACCTGAACAGGCATATCCTGGCTCACCTTGTCCAAAGTTCCCACGGAACGCGCTTTTTCCAAGAAAGCCTTGGCCGCCTTTTCCGCTTCTTCTCGAGCCCTTTCCATCTTGAGGTCTTGCTCCACACGGCTTTTCACCTGTTCCAGAGGAGGAACCTGCGGCGGGTGAATGGCCCTGACCTGTCCCACCACAAACCCGTTGGTCCATTCCAGCACGTCGGAGACATCTCCTTCCCCAAGGCTGAACAAACCCTTCATAACCTCTGAAGCCTGCCCCAGTTTGGGAAGCAGATCCCCGGCGGCAAAGGCTTTCTCAGGAGCTTCCACGGCACGATTGAGGCGCTGGGCGGCTTTGGCCACATCGCCGTCGGCATAAGCCGCATCCGCAAAGGCTCGAGCCTTATCATAGGCGATGTCTCGAGCTTTTTCCCTCTTGAGGTTCAGTTCAATCTGGGGTTTGGCTTTTTCTAAAGGCACCGTCTCTTCAGGCCGAACGTCTTCCACTTTGATGATATGAAACCCATAGGAGGTGCGTACCAGATCGCTCACTTCCCCGGGTTTCAGGGCAAACGCCGCTTCGGCAAAGGTGGGCACCATTTGATCCTTGGTAAACCAACCCAGATCCCCTCCATCCTGAGCCGAACCATCCTGGGAATGGGCCTTGGCCAAGGCGGCGAAATCTTCACCTTTACGCGCCTTTTCAAGAACCGCTCGAGCGGCACTTTCCGTCTTTTTCACTTCGTCTTCGGAAGCCCGTTCGCCGACGCGGAAAAGAATATGCCGGGCCTTGACCTGGTGTTGCTGATGGAACTTTTCGCGATGATCCTCGTAATAGGTGCGGATTTCGTCTTCCGTCACGGTCAATCCGACCATTTCCTCGTCAAACACAAAAGGCACATACACCAAAACCCTTTTTTCCGGCTCCTTGTAACGGTCGGCGTTTTTTTCAAAAAAGGCCGTCATCTGCGCCTCATCCACGATCACTTTATCCAGAAAGTTTTTGGGATCAAACTGAGCGTAAGCCACCTGAATTTTGCTGAATCGATACTGCAGATCCGCCTCCACTTCCGCGTCACTGACCATGGCTTGACCCTTGACGAAGGCCTCCACGCGCCGCAGGGTCAGATCCTGAGCCAGCTGCTGTTCAAAGGCCTGAGGGGTCAGCCGGTTATGCTGCAAAATCGACAAATACCTTTGCCTGTCGAATCGTCCATCCACCTGAAAAGCGGGAATGGAGAGAACCTCCGCTTGAATGTCTTCAGGCCCGGCATGCAAGCCCAAAACATGGGCCGCTTGCGTGATCAGGATTCGGTCAATGAGCAGATTCAGGGCCTGCTGTTTCAGATTGATACGTTCCAGCAGTTCCTGGCTGATCTGGTTGCCGAACTGGCGCCGATACATGTCCAGCAGATGATCATAAGCCTGTTTGTAGTCGGCGTAGGTCACATAGACATCCCCAACCCGAGCCAAACGACTGGCCTTCATGGACTTGTACGAATAGCCGCCCCAAAAGATAAAAACCACGATGATGGCAAAAAGGGCGATTTTGATGATCCAACTGCCGGCATGTTCACGAAAAACGGTGAGCATGAGCGGTATATCCTCCTTTACGCAGCCATGATCGGTGTCGTATGTCGTCTTTCCAAAACCCAATACAGGATCGCTCCGAGGCACGGCACCGTGGCCACCACGGCGAACCAAACCATCTTGCGCCTTCGGCTGCGAAACTGACGCCTCGGAATCTCTTGAATGGCCCAAAAAGTAGGAACCATGGGAAGCACGAAGAGCGTCGCCAAAACGAGAATCTTCAGCGGTAAAGACATAAACCCTTCCTCAAAAAAATCGTGACCCGCACGCCGTCACGTTTCACGCCTGCTTCCTGGAAGCCCGCGCTCCCAGGAAAACCATCCGCTGCCCTGATTGTGCAACAGCCTTCTAAGAAGCCCCTTTGCCCAGGCGACCCATGACGGCAAGTCTATCCTCCATTTCTTCTCGGCACCGGCGGATCACCTCCATGTGTTGTTCCAAGGCTTGGCGAAGCACCTGCTCCAGAGCCGATTGCAGCGAGTCTATAATCGCTTCGCTGCGCTGCTGCAAGGATTTCTTGTATTCTCGATAAAATCGAGCTCCCATCACCAGCTGCAGAAAAGCCCATGAACCCAGAGCCGCCAGACCCTGGCCGCTGAAAAGCTTTTCCACCATGGCGGCCACAAGGGCCACTGAAGACGTCACACCAGGATGGCTCAAAGCGCCCCGCCAAGCTTCCTGTCCTCCCAGAGCAAGCAGGAACAAGGTTGTGATCAAAAAGCTCCACAGCCTTTGGCGACGACGCATGGAAGCTTCACTTTGTTTCTGGCCCTGAAAGACAACAAAGGCGATGGCTTCTCGAACTTCTTTCGCGATGGAAATTCGATCCAAAGATTCATGCAGCCTTTCCAGCAGTTCCCCTCGAAGAGGTTCCGCCAACCCCTCCCGTCGAGCCCAAATGACGCTGTGATCCCGAATCGCAGCCAGAAGTTCCTGAAAACGTTTTTCAAGGGCTGAGGTTATGTCGCGCGTCAAAAGGATGACCGCATGCGATGCGTCCGGCACCTTATCCCCAAGGCGATGCAGCCAGGCCACCAGAGCCGCAGCCCCACTGAGATCACCGGCATTCTGCAAACCTCGGGAAAGGTTAGGCACCAAAGGAAAATCACTCAAGACCACCTTCACCAAAGAAGCCGCCTCTTGAAGACGCCCGGAATCCAGAACACTGCTTTCCAGAAGGTTCAGAGCCTGCACGGCCCGGTCCAGTTGTTCCATTCCTTCACGAAGGGCAAGGATCAAGGCCTGGAATTCGGCATCCAGGTTGGCTTCTTTAATGGCCCGAATTTCTTTGGCGTTCCGTTCCTGAAACACCCAGCGTCGCAAAAAAGGGAACTGATTCCAAGGAGAAAGGGACGATCCCTGCAAAACCTCTTGAGCGGAAATGACGTAAAGGACCGGATCCTTTACCCCACTATCCCGCACGAGCCTCTCAAAGGAATGAACCACCTTGGGAACATCTTCGGAAAAGCCGGCCGCGTTCGATGCAGAAAACAGAAGGTCCGCTTTGTTGAGAACAAAGGCAAAGTTTTCCCGCGACTTGGGGGCTTCACGAAGCATTTCGTAAAAGCGGCCGTCTGCGTATTTTTCCGGGGTCGTCACCCACAACACCAGGTCCATGTGTTCCATGAACGCCAAAACCCGTTGTCGGTGCTCTTGAACCAAGCTATCGAAATCAGGAAGGTCGGCCATGATGATATGCCGAGCAGCGTCCGCCTGGTGAACCACTTCAGTCATCATGCCGTCCATGGGCTTGAGGGTGCCGGGCAACACACAGTGAACATGCCGATAAAGCAGGACTCGGTCCGTATGCGGCCTTCGATGACTCACGGAAGCGATGGGTTCTTGGGCCAGAGCGTTCATCAAGGTGGATTTGCCGACCCCAGTGCCACCCACAAGCCCAATGAGAAGCGATCGATCTTCAAGCTGATGCAGCTTGTGCTCCATGTCCTGAAGGCGCCTTTGCAAAACACGGCGATCTTCATCTTTTATGGGCAGAAAGGATTCCGAAGCCAGCAGGGCATGCACATCGCGCAGACGACGCCAAAGATCTTCAACATTGGAAAAAGTCTGTCCCCTCTCAAACATGCGCCTTCCCTGAGTTGTCGGTATCGTTTTCGTCTCAGGAGCTTGTCCGAGATCTCGCAATCCCGGGGTCTTCAATGCCATTGAAGGTAGGGGCGAGGCGGCGCCTCGCCCCTACAAAGGCAAACAGCCCCTTTAAACCAAACAGCGTCATCTTCCTAGGCTCGAATGTCATGGGCCCAACGACGCCATGTTTCCACGGCTTCCGCGGAAGGCATCAGAGGTTCCAGGCATGCTTCAAAACGGCGCCTTTGCGCTTCCACCACGGAAATAAGGCTGGCACGGTATTTTTCCGAGAGCTGCCGCGCGATTTTTTGAATTTCCGTGTAAGCGAAAAGTTCCACGGCGCCTTTGGTGACAAATGGAGCGATGGCGGCATCCACGACGGCATCCACGACCGATAACCCCCCGCCCACCGCCACTTCCAGACTGAGAATCAAAAGTCCCCAAAGGACCGAAGTGGAATAAATACCCCATTTTTTCCCTTTGGGAATGTCCCGAGCCAGCTCCAGAAAGACCTTTTCCAGCCATTGAATGAGCAGTTCCTGTTCCCGATAGACATGTGCAGCCACTTCTTCGGGAGTCATGAGCACCCCCGGCCTTATCACGGCCTGATGAATGGGGCTTTCGGGCCGGTCCGGCACCGTCTCTTCCAGCACCTTTCGTCCATAACGTTGCACAGCGGCCTGAATACCACCCAAGTGAATACGATTCTTGATCCTTTGCAGGGCTTCGGTACGATCGGGGGACGGCTCTGAAGACATGAGCCCCAAAAAGCGCAAAGGTGCCGTGACCCACCGGGACAACCAGCGCCTCGGACCTGCCAAGACATCGTAGCGGGAAAACAAATCCCGAATTTCCGCCTGCAGATAGGATCGGGTTTCAGAAGAAAAACGGCTGTGCTGATCTTCGATGATCTGAGCCACAGCCTCTTCGCCATAACGACGAAGCTGCTCTTTCCATCGGTGCGCCTGAAGCAGTTCTGCGGAGATACCGTCCAAAACCTTTTCCATGCGATGCTTCAGAGACTTCTTCCTTCTTGATATCCAAGAGGCGCGCCTGTGGGTGGCTTTCCCTTCTTCCAGCTTGTTCTTGAGAGTCGCCGCAAAAGCTTGAAATGCCGGATGCCGTGGCAAACCTTCAAGAGGATTGGCGGCCACAAAAGGCAGAAGCCACAAAGATCCTTCGGGAATCCGTGTTTCCCGCTCCAAAATTTCGCGAATGTCCCATTCCTGAAATTCTCCCCCCAGCTTATTGCATACCACCAGAACGTCCGTGCCTTCTTCCACGATCTTTTTGAGAAACTTCGACGGCACATCGTCGGCGTACTTTTCCTGACTCGTCACAAACACCACCAGATCCGCCAAACGCCACAAGGTTTCCACCAGTTTTCGGTTGGCCGCCTCCACACTGTCCACATCGGGTGTGTCCACCAAGATCACAGAAGTCCATTCCGCAAGATCGTGAAGCCGGAGATGGATCACACCTGGTTCCCCGAGTAAAGGAGACAAGCCGCGGTGTGAAGCCAGAGGATGCTTGACGAAACGAAATTCCGGAAAGGGAAAGCCGGGCTCAAGGACCGCTTGTTCATGAGCAAAACCGATGGCTCCCGCGGTCTTAGGCCGTTCGGCTCCCACAGCACTCACGGCCGCACCACACACGGCATCAAAAACCGTGGACTTGCCGGTTCCTGTACCTCCCAGGAAAAAAACCCAAAAAAGAGGCGTCTTTTCCTTGTAGGCCAGAAGGTTCTTTTCACGAACCACACTTGGCACTTCTTCGAAAAGTCGAAGGCCTTCTTCGGTAAATCCTGGAACCCTTAGGGATTCGATAAGAAAATTCGGCGGATTATCGTTTGGCACCATGTCTTTAACGAGTCTTGGGTTCTATGGTTTTTTGGGGTTCCACCATTGGGAAGGAAGAGTCTCGGCAAGGGATCGGTACACGGCCACGGTCCAGGAATTTCCGGTGGAAAGAAAGAGGTAGACACCGAAAAGTTTTCCTAAAGACAGGCTGGTTCGAGTCACATTTTCCCTGAGCAGCCTCAGGTGGCGTTCTCGGAAAAAATTTCGGTAGAAAAAAACGGCCGCTCTATTCGAAAGCACCAGATACATGGATGCATAGCGGGGCACTCCAGGAACCCGCAGGGCATAAGCTTTTCCCGCCCAAAGAATCTCTTCACCGTCCTCACGGACCCCTTCAAGAGCCATCTGGACCCAAGGGGGAAGTTTTCTCGGCCCATTGTTTAAGGATATCACACCAAACGTCGATCCAAGACGATGCCCCAGACCCCGCACAGCCATCAAGACGGCTCGAAACAAGACGGGAAGTACCAAAAGCACTCCCGCCACCAGAAGTATGGTCAAGAAAAAGGTCAAGCGTGGATAGGCCAGGGATAAGTACGCAAAGCCAATGACAAAAAGATCTTCACCGACGCTGAGTATCATGTTGGAAAAGGGTTCCGGGCTTACCTGCACCAAAAATCGAGTGCCTGCCTTGGTCACATGAGCTGCTGAAGCCAAGCTCGCTCCGATCATAAAAGCAATGACTTCCAAGGCCTGGGAACCTTCTCCCACCTGTAGAACAGCCAGCAACGCTCCACCCAAAGGGCGAATGATGGTGTGCAGGGTATCCCATAGGGTGTCCATACCCGGAATCTTGTCTATGACAAACTCCACCACATAGAGAAGCAGAGCCACAAAGATGACGGCATCATTGGCCAACACGAACAGTTCCGGGGGCAGGCCGTGGACAAGCCCGTGCTTCAGGCAAAGGCCCACCACCGCCACCGTGGCGTAAAGATTGATGCCACAAATAAAAGAAAGCCCCAAAAGCGATCCCAGTTGAGCGATGGCTTCCACGGTCCTCTCCCTCTTGTCTTTTAGGTCATCCTAGGGCCTTTAGGTTTCTCTGACAAGAGATGATCCTCAAGGTGATGACAGCACCTTTGAAAAAACATGGTGTTCCTGTAGTATCTTTCCGACGTTGCCGGGACCTTCCTGTCCTAGATCGAATCTTCCCCTGGGAGCGGGGGCGTCCCGCCGGAACAAATGGCGGGCCAGAGGCCGGCCCTTCCAGGAAAAGACATGGCTTCAGGCTTGTAGGGGCAAGGCGCCGCCTCGCCCCTACCTTGAAATGCCAAGAGACCTTACAAAAAGGCAAAAGGTTTATGAACGACGAAACCTCTCGTTCCCAGAAAGATTCGACCATGCTCCGTATTTCTGACATTGGGCCGAACCAAGAGGTGAGCGGCGTTTTTGTGGTGGAAGAAAAACAACTGCGCACCACTAAAAACGGTAAGCCCTTTCTCACACTGAAGCTTCGGGATAAAACCGGTACCGTCACGGCTCGGCTGTGGGAAAACGCCGAGGAAGCGTCCCAAGCCATGGCCGGGCACAAGGTGTTTCAAGTTCAAGGGCGCAGTGAACTGTTTCGCGATGAAATCCAGGTTCATGTTCAAAGTTTTCAGCCGGTGCCGATGGAAAAGGTGAAGCCAGGGGATTTTCTTCCCGTCTGCCCCAGGGACAGAAAGGAATTGTGGAGCGAGTTCCTGGGCATGCTTCAAAAGCTGACCCAAAAGCCGCTTCGAAACCTGGCCAAATGTCTGTGCTCAGACAAAACCCTCATGGAAGGTTTTCGCACGGCTCCGGGAGCCAAATCCGTCCATCACGCTTATCTCGGCGGTCTTCTGGAACACACCGTAGGGGTCATGCGCCTGACGACCCTTATCGCCGACCAGTACCCGTCTTTGGACCGAGAACTGCTGCTCATGGGAGCCTTTCTTCACGACATCGGCAAAGTCAAAGAATATACTTATGATCTGGTGATCGACTATTCGGACGAAGGGCGATTGGTAGGCCACATGGTTTTGGGAGTGGAAATCCTCACCGCCAAGGTGGCTGCGTGCAAGGATTTTCCCACCGAAACCTCCATGCTGCTCAAGCATTTGATCCTGAGCCATCACGGGGAAACGGAATACGGCGCCGTTCAAAAGCCCATGACTCGAGAAGCTTTGGCTCTGCATCTTGCCGATGACCTGGACGCTCGCATGAACAGCCTGGACGACATTTTTTCCAAGAACGAGGATCCCGAATCGGCATGGACGGCTTATCAGTCGATTTACGGCAGATATTTTTATCGAGGGTGTCGAAATGAATCGACCCCCGGAGAAGCTTCTTCGCCACTTTCCCGTAACGGTACCGTTCGAGAATCCCTTCAGTTACCTTTGTGGCCGGAAGCTGCCCGAAAAGGTTCAAGCCATGAGGACGCATGAACCTTCTGGGCGCGGCGTTTTTCTCAGTGTGGAAGGCATTGACGGTTCGGGCAAAACCACGATTTTGGACCACGTACGCCGCTGGGTCGAAGGCTTGGGCCACAAGGTGCAGGTGATTCGTGAACCGGGCGGCACAAGGTTGGGCGAAAAAATCCGCAATCTTCTTTTGGAACCTCAGCTTTCCCCCATAGCTCCATGGGCGGAAACCTGTCTTTATGCAGCAAGTCAGGCTCAACAAGTCTTTGAAACCATCGTCCCGTACCTGGAACAGGGTGTCTGGGTTCTTGCGGATCGTTTTCGGGACGCAACCGTAGCCTACCAAGGTTGGGGTCGAGGGCTGGGAGCCGAACGTGTTCAAGATTTTCAGAAGGCGGTGCTCGGTTCTCTGTTTCCGGACATCACCGTGCTTTTGGACTGTGAGGTCACCGTCGCCTGGCAGCGTTTGTCGTCCCGCTCGGTCTCTCAAGATCGAATGGAACAAGAAGGCCTGACGTTTCTGGAAAAGGTGCGTCACGGTTACCTGGACCTGGCCCGTCGAGATCCGCAGCGCTTTCTTGTGATCGATGCGGCACAGGCTTTAGCGAAAGTGATCGAGGATGTGTTGACGGCTCTTGAGGCCGCACGGCCCAAAGTCAGGGAAGACTTTCGAAGCAGGGAATGAACCATGTCCTTTCATGAAGTCTTTACAGGACAACCCCAGGCACAACGGGTGCTCTTGCGTATGATGCAGGAGGGCAAACTTCCTCATGCCCTGCTTTTTACAGGAATGCCCGGTGTCGGCAAAAAGGCTCTGGCCCTGGAAGTCGCCAAAGCTGTGAACTGCACGGAGAAACAGGATCTTCTCCAAAATGACTCGTCCCCGGTCATGGCCTGTGGGCGCTGTGTGTCCTGCAGGAAGATTGTCCGAGGTGTGCACCCTGACGTCATGGTCATTTCCAAGGACGGATCCGCCATCAAACTGGCTCAAATTCGAAGCCTCAAGGAAAGATGCCGTATCCATCCCTATGAGGCCCGAAGACGGGTGATCATCCTTGATGACTGTCAGGACCTTACCGAGGAAGCCGCCAACGCCTTACTCAAAATCCTGGAAGAACCTCCGGCATCCAATCTTTTTCTATTGTTGGCTCCGGAACCCTACAACCTGATGCCGACCATCGTCTCGCGCTGCTGCCACATACGATGCCGTCCTTTGGATCCTCAAAGCGTGGCCGAAACGCTTCGAGACGAAATGTCCCTGGATGAAGAAACGGCCCTTCGCCTGGCGCACCTGAGCTTCGGAAGCGTGGAACGAGCCCGCGTATGGGCTCAGGAAAAGCTTTTGGACCATATGGAAAATGTGATGCATCGGCTGGAAAAAATTCTTCAAAGCCCTATGGTCGACTTTTTTCAAGATGTGGCCCAATGGGCCAAAGAAACGGAAAACTTGGAACAAGATCTGGAATGTATTAAGTTCGCCGTGCGTGAGGTCTTGCTGACTCACCTGAAATCGTCCTCAAACACAACATGCAGCGCAACCGCCCCCATGGCACGAGCTCCATGGAAGCATCTACGGGTGGAAAACCTGGTGCACGTGCTTGAGGTGATGGAAACGGCTCTTCAGCACCTTAAGGCTCACGTGGCCAAACAGCTTTTGCTGGAAGCCGTGTGCCTGAAGATAAAGGATGTGGTGTATGGACAAAGTGGAAAAGGTTATCGGTATCCGTTTCCGAGAGGGAGGAAAGGTCTATCACTTTGATCCCGGACATTGGGATGTTCACAAAGGTGATTACGTGATGGTTCATACCGAGCAGGGTATGGGCTTGGGGGAAGTGGTGGAAGGGCCGTGCAAGAGAAATCCCGATGTGCATCCCAAGGACATTAAAACGATAGAGAGGCCCGCCAATCCGGAAGAGATCGAAAAACACTTCGATAACATGCGCTTTGAAGAAGAAGCGGAAAGTTTTTGCCTGGAACGCATTCAGGCATTGAACCTGCCCATGAACCTTGTGGATGTGGAATGCTTTTTCGATCGATCCAAAATCATCTTTTACTTTACGGCGGAAACCCGTGTGGATTTTCGAGAACTGGTGAAAGATTTGGTGCGGCGTTTTCGCACTCGAGTGGAACTTCGACAAATCGGCGTCCGTAACCAGGCCAAGATGGTGGGAGGCTTGGGAACCTGTGGAAGACCTCTGTGCTGTGCCACCTTTCTGCGTTCTTTTCATCCCGTTTCCATCAAAATGGCCAAGGAACAAAACCTGAGCCTTAATCCCGGCAAGATTTCCGGTGCCTGCGGGCGGCTCATGTGCTGCCTTCAGTACGAATACGATGTGTATCGGGAATACAAGCAAGGCATGCCCAAATTGGGAAAGAAAGTGGACACCCCTAAAGGTCGCGGCAAGGTGATTCGTCAAAATGTTATGGATCGCACTATCACCGTGCTTTTGGAAAGCGGTGAGGAAGTGGAAATTTCCTGTGGACCTTTGCCGGAGGTCACCTCAAGCCTGCCGCCATGCCGTCGTGAGACTCTGTCGGCTTCGCTCGCCAATCAGAACCCCTTGAAAGAAACCGTCGTGGATGCTGACGACGACGAAGACTATGACGATGACTATGACGAGGAAGGAAGATAAGGCATGGAACAACGTTTCTACATCACGACGCCCATCTATTATGTCAATGCGGAACCCCATATCGGTCATGCCTATACAACCATTGTGGCCGATGTGCTGAACCGGTTTTATCGCCTCATGGGCTATGAAACCTATTTCCTCACGGGAACGGACGAACACGGAGACAAGATCGTGCAGGCGGCCGAAGCCGCGGGAACCGATCCCAAAAGCTATGCGGACCGTATCAGTGCCATGTTTCGAGAAACCTGGCCGAAACTGAACATCAGTCACAACGATTTTATTCGCACCACGGAAGCTCGCCATGTGCGTGTGGTGCAAGACATTCTTCAAAAGGTTTACGACAAGGGGGACATTTATTTCGATACCTATCGAGGACGCTACTGTGTGGGTTGCGAACGTTTCATCACGGACCGGGAACTGGTGGACGGCAAATGCCCCGATCATGACAAAGAACCCGTGGAACGGGAAGAAGCGAACTATTTTTTTCGCATGAGCGCCTATCAGGATTGGCTTATTGATCATATTGAAAAAAACCCCGACGTTATTCGGCCGGAACGTTACAAGAACGAGGTTTTGGCCTTTCTTCGGGAACCTTTGGAAGACCTGTGTATTTCACGGCCTCGGGAACGGCTGAGCTGGGGTATTCCTCTGCCTTTTGATGACCGGTTCGTGACTTATGTGTGGTTTGATGCCCTGATCAACTACGTATCCGCTCTGGGCTACCCGAATGGAGAACTGTTTCAGAAATTCTGGCCCGTCGCGCAACACCTCATCGCCAAGGACATTCTGAAACCCCACGGCATTTACTGGCCTACCATGCTCAAAGCCGCCGGCATTCCTCCGTACCGGCATCTCAATGTGCATGGGTATTGGAAAATCAATGAAGGCAAGATGAGCAAGAGTCGCGGCACGGTGGTACGGCCCTTGGATCTGGCTCCCACTTACGGCTTGGATGCCTTTCGGTATTTTTTGCTTCGTGAAATGGTTTTTGGGCTGGATGCCAATTTCAGCGAAGAAGCCCTGGTGCAGCGTCTCAATGCAGATCTGGCCAACGATTTGGGCAATCTGTTCAGCCGCACTTTGGCCATGACCGCTCGATATTTCGCGGGGTCGGTGCCGCCGTGGGGAGACCCGGAAGAAGCCGAGGATACGGAACTGAGACGCCTCTTGGAACAAGCCGTGGATCTTTATCGAGAGGAAATACCACAACTGGCCTTTCATAAAGCCCTTATGGCTGTCTGGGAAGTTATCAATGCAGCCAATAAATACATCGATCGCACAGCCCCTTGGGACCTGGCCAAAGAGGCTTCCCGCCGAGGTCGCCTGCAGAGGGTGATACGCACCTTGCTGGAACTGAACAAAACCGTGGCCGTGCTTATCACCCCGTTTATGCCCGAAACCGCGGAAAAAATGCTTTCCCGGCTTGGAATCGGGCGCAAGGCTTTGGAAGTGTGCCTGGACCGTGAAGCTGGATGGGGAAGCCTGGTGGAAGGAACGGCCGTGGAAAAAGGGGAAGCCCTGTTCCCTCGTGTGGATGTGAAAAAAGCGGCCGCCCATGAGGAAGCCCCTTCCAAGAAACCCGAGTCGGCTTCGGTGACGGCTTCGGCAAAAAAGGACACGGCTGTGAGCCAAACCGAAGGCCAAGACGGTCTTATCGGCATTGAAGAATTTCAGAAATTGGATTTACGAGTGGGCACGGTGCTCGCGGCCCAACGGGTGCCCAAATCCAAAAAGCTTGTGCAACTTACGGTTGATCTAGGGGAAAAACGGCAGGTTGTCGCCGGAATCGGAGAACATTACGCTCCTGAAGATCTTGTGGGCAAAACCGTCATCCTGGTGGCCAACCTTAAACCAGCACGCCTCATGGGCGTCGAGTCCCAAGGCATGATTCTGGCCGCCCATGACCCGCAAGGTCTTCGCCTCATCACCACGGACGCTCCCACCGTTCCGGGGTCCAAGGTTTCCTAACCTTTCCACGCTGCAGGGTGGTCAAAGGCCTGCCGGCCGGTGCAACCATCCCGCCCTGCAGCCCCTCCCCAGACCCTTCCATCATGCCCCTTCCATGTTTGCGTAACACTTTCTTGCAACCATCATTGACCTGGCCTAAAAGACATGAGACATGCACACAGAGTGACGAGAACGGGTTCGGGTTCAAAAGACGCGTTTCCACGGAATCTGAGAGCAGGGACTTTGAAAAGCACAGCACCGGGAACAGTCGTGTAGGTTGCTTTGCAGGACCTCAAGGCCGAGGGGAAAGGTTCCTCAAGGAGATCAAGGGAAGATCTAGGAAAGGTGGACCGTGCTGGACCGTGCTCGAGATATTTTGAAACGCGTTTTCGGATTTGAGGATTTCATTCACCAGCAGGAAAAGGTTCTTCGCAACCTTCTGGAAGGTCGAGATACTCTGGCCGTGATGCCCACGGGAGGTGGCAAGTCCATATGTTACCAGATCCCGGCCCTCTTGTGGGATGGTGTGACCGTGGTCGTCTCGCCGCTTATCTCGCTCATGAAGGACCAGGTGGATCAGCTCCACACCCTTGGTGTCCCTGCTGTCATGCTCAACAGCACCCTTTCGGATAAGGAATACCGGGATCACGTGACCCTCATGCGAAACGGCGCCGTTGCGTTGGCTTATATGGCGCCCGAAACAGTGCTTCGGCCCGCCGTCCTGGAGCTTCTGGCCTCTTGCCGCGTGCCGCTTTTGGCCATCGATGAAGCCCATTGTATCTCGGAATGGGGTTCGGATTTTCGACCCGAATACCGGCGTCTGGCCCAACTGCGAACCCGACTTTCCAATGCCGTGTGTCTGGCGCTTACCGCCACAGCCACGCCGCGGGTACGCCGCGATATTCAGGAATGCCTTAGAATGACTTCCCCTGCGGAAGTCGTGGCAAGCTTTAACCGGGAAAATCTCTTTCTGCGGGTGGAAGAGAAAGTGAACCCGCTGCGTCAACTGCTGAGCGTGATCGAGCGGTATTCCAAAGACGCCGGGATCGTGTACTGCCAGACTCGGGACGGTGTGGACAAGCTGTGCCGAGCGCTTCAGGCCAAAGGAATCAAAGCCACGGCCTACCATGCGGGACTGGAAGACGAAGAACGCAGAAGAGCCCAGGAACTTTTTGTACGGGACCATATTCAGGTCATGGTGGCCACGGTGGCTTTTGGCATGGGCATCGATAAGTCTAATGTTCGTTACGTGGTTCACTACGATCTTCCCAAGAGTCTGGAAGGCTACTACCAAGAAATCGGCCGGTCCGGACGTGACGGCCTGCGCGCCGAATGCGTGCTTCTTTATTCTTACGGGGATGTGATCAGGACACAAAGACTCATCAAACACCACATGGATCCTCCACTGAGAAGCCCCGCTCAAGCCCGGTTGCAAGCCATGGTGCAATTTGCCGAAACGCCGGCATGCCGCCGGGTTCCTCTCCTAGCCTATTTCGGGGAAGAATACGGAAGCGACCCTTGTGGTATGTGCGACAACTGCACAGCCCCGGAACGCCCACTTGCCGACCTGACCATACCCGCCCAGAAACTTTTGTCCTGCGTGGCAAGAACGGGTCAGCGCTTCGGGGTTCACTACGTGGTGTCGGTCCTGTGCGGATCCGAATCCACGAAGGTGATCTCCCGCGGCCATCATCAAGTTTCGACTTATGGCATCGGAACAGAATTGTCCCGTCGCGGATGGCTTTCCTTGGCCCGATGCCGTCGGTGGCATGGCTTCCTGGAACAGGATGAGGAGTTCGGCTCTGTGCGTCTCACCGAGAAAGCTCGCACTGTGCTGCGCTCCAGAGAGCCGATCTTGCTACGCTGGCAGCCCCCGGAAGAAAAGGCTTCAGATGGAGCCTCAGAAATTTGCGAAGAAAACCCCGTCTGGTTTTGGAAGATCTTTGAAAGACTTCGGCAAAAGCGGCTGGAGCTGGCCAGGGATCTTTCCGTTCCTCCCTATGTGATCTTTCATGATAAGACGCTCAGCCGCATGGCGGTCCAGCTCCCTGAAACGCCGCAAGAATTTCTTAACATTCCCGGCGTGGGTGAAGGGAAGCTGCAAAGGTTCGGGGAAGATTTCCTGAAAGTGATCCGGGAATTTCGGCGGGAACATCCCGAGCTGGAACCCTGGCGTTCTTCGAGCAGGGCAAGCTCAAGTGCGAAAGTTTCTAGAGAAAAACGTCATCAGGCGGTGGGGCAGGCCTTTAATGAAGGAAAGTCCCTGAAGGAACTGTGCCGAGAATATGATGTTCAGCGATCCACCATTGTGGAGCATCTGAGACGTTATCAGGAAGAGGGCCATGTCCTTCGAGAAGACGGGCTGATTTCAGAATTGACCCTTCCTGTGGATCTTCAAAATCGGGTGAAAGAAGCTTTTGAACGGTTGGGAGCCGAGTTCCTCAAGCCCGTCTGGGAAGCTCTGGAAGGACGAGTCGACTACGATCATCTCCATCTGCTTCGGCTTCTTTACATGAACCAATGGTATCGCAGCGGGAGCGTCCGATGTTCCCAGGAAGAGACTGTTTGTCAGGTGGACTTGATCTGTCTGGCGAATTCGCGAAAATATTCGGGCCGCTGCATTGCGGGCAAGGAATGGAACGGCCGAAAACCGGGACGGTGGGTTCGTCCCGTGGGACCCGGTCCTCGAGGAGAACTGAGCCTGGAGGATCTTCGGTTGACCGACGGCAGTTTTCCTCGGCTTCTGGATGTGGTGCGCGTTTCGGTGGGTGCCGCCCGCGGACCGGATCATCAGCCTGAAAACGTGGCCATGGAGCCCGGTCCTCTGCAGCGGGTGGGCCGATACCCTTTTGAAAAGGCTGAAAGCCTGTGCGATCCGGTAAGTACGCTGTGGATTAATGGGCACAACAGCTTTGGTGGGCTGAACGACCGGATGACTTTGGAAGAGGCCAAAAGAGCCGATCCGGCTTCGCTTCTTTTCATCGAACCCCAGAACCTGGTTTTGCGGGTGGCTCCGAATACGAAGGGACTCAACAAGGTGTGGGCTCAGTTTACCTTTGGCGGTATCCCGTATCGGCTCAGCGTCACGGATCCGGTCGTGGAACAAGCTTGTCTTAGGAGAACGCCAGGGGAGTATCCTGTTTCAGCAAGGGCTTTTCTGACCGTCAGCTCGAGCGAAGTCTTTGAAGGGCATGTCTACAAATTGGCAGCCGCCTTGGTATGGCCCGGCGCAGGGCTTGGGGAAACAACGTGAAAGAACTCTACACCATCGGTCATTCCAACCATTCCATAGAGACCTTTCTGAACCTTTTGCTGCAGCATGACATCACAGCTGTGGCCGATGTGCGATCCAGCCCCTACAGCCAGTACAACCCTCAGTATAACCGTGAAAACCTCAAGCCGGCGCTTGTCCGTGCCGGCCTGTCCTACGTCTACCTGGGGAAAGAACTGGGGCCGCGATCCGACGATCCCGCATGCTACGAAAACGGCCGGGTCAGCTACGAAAAACTGGCGGGAACGGAACTTTTTCGTACCGGTCTTCAGCGGCTTCTCAAGGGGTTGGAAACCCATCGGGTTGTCATCATGTGCGCCGAAAAGGATCCCATTGTCTGCCACCGAATGATCCTCATCTGCCGAGCCCTTCGATCCGAACCCATCACGATCCGCCACATTCTGGAAGACGGTTCTCTGGAAACCCTCAAGGAAGCTGAACAGCGACTGATGGATCAGCTCAAGATGCGGCAAATGACTTTGTTTGACCGCAATGTGGACGACCTCGTGCTGCGAGCCTACGACAGGCAGGCGAAACGGATCGCTTATCGTTTGGATCAGGAAGACCCCGAAGGCTAGGTCAGCGAAACGGAACCGGAACCCTAACCCATAAGGCACATGGCATGGCGGTGACTCTGTTTACCATGGGCTTTACACAGAAAAGCGCCGAAGAGTTTTTCACTCGACTGCAAAAGGCCGGGGTTCGACGCGTGCTGGACATCCGCCTCAACAACACATCCCAGCTGGCAGGATTCGCCAAGAAAGACGATCTTCGGTATTTTCTTAAAGCTATCGCGGGGATCGACTACCGGCACCTGCCGGACCTGGCCCCGACCAAGGAAATCATCGAAGCCTATAAGAAGCGGGGCGGCGGCTGGGACCGCTACGAAAAGGAGTTCCTGGCCCTGCTGGAAAGCCGCAGAATCCAAGAACGCATTCGGCCGGAAGACGTGGACGGAAACTGTTTCTTATGCACCGAGCCCGAACCCGTCCATTGCCACCGGCGTCTGGTGGTCGAATACCTGGCGGCCCGGTGGCCGGACGTGACCATCGTCCATTTGTAATGCAGACGGACCCTTTCCCTATTCGTGCCGCATTGAAAAAATATCGAAGCAACCACACTCCGATCGAACTAAGTCACCCGACGCTCCAAAGACAGACACATGTTTCAAGCAGCAACTCACGAGGCACGGGAATTTAAAGAATGATAGCGTGCGATGGATCGGTCCCCTAGCTTCTCCATCAGGAGGTCGTGAACCCTTCAGGCCCAGTGGCACTGATCTTCGGGAATCCAAGCCCACACCATGGTTCCGGGCTGAAGGCCTTCGGTGCTTAGGCGATCCCTGGAAACTGAGGCCAGAAGGTTTCTTTCGGCCAGACGCACCGTGACTACAATATGGCTGTTTCGGCCATGAAGGGCAAGTTCCGTGATAATTCCTTGAAAAACATTGGGCCGATCTTTGAGGCTTTCAGGCAACTTTCTAAAAAGGCTCACATGTTCCGAGGGCACAACGGCCGTAGCTCCTCGAGAGTCTTTGAACGCCAGCATCAGTTTCCGGCCGGCGCCCATGTCTTTCCAAACCTTTCCGGGCACACGCGCAGCATTCCATGGGCCTTCAAAGAGGTTCACCGGAGCGCGACCGACAATCCGCCCGCCATGCATCTGATGGATTTCGTCACAAAGCCCTAGAAGCCATCCCCAATCGTGGCTGGTCATAACGATGGTACTTCCCCATGCCGAACGGGCTTTTAGGGCCGCTTGACGTAGAAGCCAGGCCGTTTCCATGTCAATTTCGGCTGTGGGCTCATCCAAAAGCAACACCTGAGGCCGCAGAACAAGTCGAGCCGCCAAGGCCACTCGACGAGCTTCTCCTCCTGAAAGAGTGCGCACGGAACGCGGTCCAAAGACTTCAGGATCCAATCCAACCCATCGCAGCGCTTCCGCCACGCGGGTCGTGCGATCCCGATGGATCCCGCGCACAGAAAGCCCGTAGGCCACATTGTCGGCCACCGTGCGATCCAAAAGGTAAGGATTCTGAGGAAGTAACGTGACAACACGGCGAAGATGCGAAGCGTTTTTGCGAGAGACCCTTTGGCCTTGGAACCTCATACCGCCCCGAGCTGGGAATTCGACAAAGGCAAGGAGGCGAAGAAGGGTGCTCTTTCCGCTTCCATTGGGACCCACCAGGCCCAAGACAACGCCCGACGGCATCGCCCATCGCTCGATGGAAAGAACCGGCTGCCCGTCATAGACGTGCACAATCCCGTCCAGTTCATAGAGGGGTGTCGATGAAGACATGATAGCATCCATCGGAGTCCCCGCCTTCATCATCACCGACTCAGATCCGTTTTCGCAGTCCATAAAGAGCGATGTTGACCAAAAAAGCCAGAGACAGAAGGATAAGTCCCAAAGCGACACCTGATGCGAAGTCGCCTTTGTTGGTTTCCAGGGCGATAGCCGTTGTCAATGTTCGAGTGTGCCCCTTGATGTTGCCTCCAACCATGATGGCAATGCCCACTTCGGTGAGCACCCGGCCGTAGGCGGTCACCGATGCCGTCAGTAATCCAAAACGCGCTTCACGCACACTGGTAAGGAACCGGCGCCATTTTCCGGCACCCAGAGACAAAAGGGTCACATGAAGACGTGCATCCAAGGCTTCCACAGCGGATGCCGTCAGGGCCATCACAATGGGAAGAGCCAAAAGAGTTTGCCCGAAAATGATGGCGTGCACGGTGAAAAGAAGACCCAATCGGCCGAAAGGGCCATGGTGTGTGAGAAGCCCATAGACCAAAAGGCCGATAAGAACGGTCGGGAGCGACAGGAGCGTGTCCACAAGCGTGCGCAGGAACCGACGCCCTGGGAATGAAGCGTAACCCAGGATAAAGCCCAGGGGCACACCTGCAAGAAGGCTCATGATCAAAGAAACCGTCGACACCCAAAGAGTCGTTCGAAGAGCCGAATAAGTTTCTGTATCACCGCCCAGGAGCAAATGGACAGCTTTTCCAAAGGATTCGGCAAAATATTCCACGCGAGTCCTCACAGGACTTTAGATGCCGGGGTGCCCCCACTTTATTGTGGACCGTCAGCGTCCGGGAAAAAGATCTGTTTTCCCGAAACACGAAAGGCTTCGATGAATGCCTGGCCTTCAGGCCCCACCATCCAGTCGGTCAAGCGCTTGGCGGCTTTAAACCTTGTTTTTGGACATTTTTCCGAACTTACAGTGATCACACTGTAGCGGTTAAGCAAAATCTCGCCGCCTTCCACAAGAACGTCCAAAGATCCAACACGCCGTGCATCCTCCAGGAACTTGGCCAAGGTGGCTCGATCGGTCAAAGTATAAGCGCGGCGCTGCGCTGCCACATCCAACGTGGCCATCATGCCTTGGCCTGTTTCCAAGTAAAACGGCAAAGAGGCAGAAACCGAGATACCGGCCGCCTTCCAAAGCTCCCTTTCCTTCTTGTGAGTGCCCGAATCGTCCCCACGACTGACAAAAACCGATGACGTGGCATAGAGACGCCGCAAAGCCTCTTCAATGGTGGTTCCACGGACAGACGCCGGATCGTCAGGCGGCCCGACGAGAACAAAGTCATTGAACATCAGCCGACGCCGATCCGTTCCGTAACCGGCGTTCATAAACGCTTCTTCCGCGTCCGGCGCATGCACCAACAGAATGTCCGCATCGCAGCGCCTTCCGAGTTCCAGCGCCTTGCCTGTTCCCGTCGCCACCCATCGCAGATCAAGGCCCAGAACTTCCCTGACTTTTGGAGCCAAAGCATCCAGGAACCCGGTGGCATCCGTGCTCGTGGTCGTCGCCATCAAAAGCCGCTCCTCCCCAGCGGCCATCGAAGCTCCCAAACCGGCGAACAGCACCAGAAGGCCCAACACAACAACCACGCGCGACTTTTTCATGGGGTCTTCTCCGTTTACACGGTGCCCAGATTCAAGATAGTCTCTCCGCTTCGACGCACGACCCTCTTCACACACACCTCGTAACCTCTTCAAAGCCATGACTCGAAAAGCAGCGTAGACACCCAGACCCATCGTTATATCTCATGAGATATAACGATGGGTCAATTAAAATTCGTAGTGATGCTCAGGGCGGAAAAGAGTTGTTTTGGGCACTGGTGATGCAGAAAAGACGTCAAAGATGACAACCACCGACGTTTTTCAAACTGAAATAAATAAACATTTTCAGCGGGCTTGAGTCATTGAGTGAAAGCAGGTCGACCAGCCGGGAGCCACCGAAGTCCAACCAACAAAGAGGGTATGTGGGACGGTCGAACATCATTCAAGTCTGACTTTTGGTTGGATCCTTCGAGGGACGTAGAGGTGGGTGGCGCTGCCGAGAAACACTTCAGCCGCTTCGCCTTCGGTTTCAGACAGTGTGGGATGGGCGTGGACAGTGAGGGCCACATCTTCGGCGGAGGCGCCCATTTCGATGGCCAAGACCCCTTCGGCGATCATGGTTTCGGCTCCTCGACCCACAATCCCCATGCCCAGAAGTCGGCCGGAGTCGGGATCAAAAAGAATCTTTGTGAGTCCTTCGGCAGCATCCATGGTCAGGGCCCGGCCCGAAGCTCCCCAAGGAAACCGTGCGATTTTCACCGGAATGTTTCTTTGACGGGCTTCGTTTTCCGTGAGTCCCGCCCAGGCGATTTGAGGATCGGTATAGACCACGGCCGGCACCGCTTGCACATCATACGCTGAAGGCATGCCGGCAATAGCCTCGGCGGCCACCTTACCTTCCCGCATGGCCTTGTGGGCCAGCATGGGTTGTCCCACCACATCGCCTACGGCGTAGATATGAGGCACCGAGGTTCGACGCTGATCATCGACCTGAATAAAACCGGCCTCGTTGACGGCAACACCGGCATGTTCCAAACCTATCCCGCGGCTCCGGGGCGCTCTGCCAATGGCGATCAGGATACGATCAAACCTTTCACGAACCGTCCCTGCAGGACCTTTAAGAACAGCTTCTACGGCGTCGGCTTCTTCCCGAAGTTCCGCCACCTCGGTTTCGTACCGCACCGATTCAAAAACAGCCCCGATCCTTTTGGCCAAAGGACGCACCAAGTCCTCATCCACACCGCCTAAAATGTTTGTGCCTCGATGCACCAACGTGACCCGGCTTCCAAAGACAGCGTAGGCGCAACCCAATTCCAACCCGATATAGCCTCCTCCAACCACAAGAAGCCGTTTCGGAATCTCCTGCAGGGCCAAGGCTCCCGTGGAATCCATGATGCGTCCTTGAGGGCTCGGGGAAATGCCGGAAAGGGTCATGGGTTCGGATCCCACGGCAACGACGGCATGGCGAAACTTAAGATGCGTGATTTCGGAACCTTCCAATCGAAGGGTGTGCGCGTCTTCAAAAAAAGCTCGGGCCCTTAGAATCTGAACGCTTCGTTTCTTGGCAAGATTATCCAAGCCCAGGGCAAGCTTTTGAACAATACCGTCTTTCCAGCTTCGAAGCTTGTCCAAGTCCAGCTGCGGCTTTTCAAAGCGCACGCCTCGATGATAGGCTTCCGCAGCGTCCCAGATAAGTTCGGCCGTCTGCAACAAGGCCTTGGATGGAATGCAACCCCGTAACAGGCAGGTTCCTCCGCATCGAGGTTCCATTTCCACCAAAGTTACATCCAGCCCCAAATCGGCTGCACGAAAAGCCGCCGCATACCCTCCAGGTCCGCCCCCAATGACCGCCACCTGGGTTTCCTGACTCAATTCCCCCATCACCATGGCCCCTTGCCTCCCCTGCTGTCCTTTGCGTGGAAAACCTGGCGCTTCCCGGGTCCAAAGCGAATCGGTTCCCTGCAAGCTTCATTAAGGACCAGACTCGGAATACTCCGGACCGCCTTCTGAGGAGCGTCTTTGAAAACGGATTTCTCCCTGAAAGCGCGGGCCTCCCTTCCACACAAATACCGGGCTCGAGGACCGCGCCCCCAGAGAAAACTCGTTCTTATGTCTTGATGTCGGCATGCCGGCTGGGCTTCCGCGCTTTATAGGGTGATCAAAAGTTTCCGCGGATCTTCCAGCAGCGCCTTCAGGCGATTGACAAAACGAGCGCTGTCTGCGCCGTCCACAACACGATGGTCAAAGGCCAAGACCACAGGCAAAATAAGCCGAACCGTCAGGGTATGTTCTTCCAAAGTCCCCTGGACAACAGGTTCGAGCCGTGCTCTACCGGCCCCCAAAATGGCCACTTGAGGATAATTGATGATGGGCGTAAATCCTCGTCCCCCCAAAGGACCGATATTGGTGACCGTAAAGGTGCCTCCCGAAACATCGTCGGGGGTAAGTTGGCCAGATCGGGCCCGTTGTGACACCTGCCTCAGTTCAGCAGCCAGTTCCACGATGCTTTTACGGTCCGCCTCTTTGAGCACCGGAACCACAAGACCTCGAGGCGAATCCACGGCCACACCCACATGGAACTTGTCCTGAAAAACGATTTCCTGGCGCTCCTCATCCAAGCGGGCGTTAAAAGCCGGAAACTCTTTGAGGACCGCCACGACGGCCTTGACAAGAAAAGGCGTGAGAGAAACGTGCTTTTCGGCTTCCGGCGTCTCGGCGTTCACCTGCTGGCGAAGCCGTTCCAGCTCCGTGATGTCGATCCCTTCGTGGTGGGTCACATGAGGCACTTTTGCCCAGGATTCCGCCATACGGCGCGCGATGACCCGTCGAACCGACCGCAACGGCACACGGTGTTCGCTTGGTACCGCCTCGGCTGCTGCCAGGGGTTTCTCAAGGCCGATTTCCTTGGTTGGAAGGCTCGGCGGCGTTACGGCTTCGGTCGGTGCCGTCACATCGAGTCCTCGAGCAGAAGCTGCCTCGGGCTTTTGAAAAGCCTGAGCCGCTTTCCGCACATCTTCTGCGGTCACACGCCCTCCAGGCCCACTAGGACGCACGCTTCGAAGATCCACGCCCAATTCTCTGGCCAAACGCCGGGTTGCCGGAGAAGCCGCCACGGGCATCCCTTTCGAATGGGGCATGACCGGTTCCTGAACACGTGGAATCGTGGCCGGCACCTCACGATCCTGAATTGCCGAGGTCTCTTCCGCTTCAAGAACCGTCACCAAAGGATCTCCCACGTGGACCACTTGGCCTGTTTTCACGTGCACCGTTTGCACCACACCCGTAAAGGGAGAAGGAATTTCCACGCTGGCTTTATCCGTTTCCACAATAAGCAAAGGCTGGCCTTCCATGACGGATTGTCCCGGCTTGACCAGCACCTCTATGATTTCTCCTTCGTGGATGCCTTCCCCCAAATCGGGTAATCGAAAGATTCTTGCCATCGCCGATCCTCCGTTTCAGGCAGCCGCCTCAAGGGTTTCCTTCACGGCACGCGCAATCCGCCCTGGGTTTGGAAAGTAGGCTTTTTCTCGAGCGAATAGCGGCATGATGACGTCAAAACCGGTCAGGCGACGTACCGGAGCTTCCAGGTGGTAGAAAGCTTTTTCCACCAGGCGTGCCACCAATTCGGCGCCCGGGCCATAACTTCGCGGAGCCTCATGGACGATGACCACCCGTCCGGTCTTTTTGGCGGAATTGACAAAAAGCGTGTCATCCAGGGGAGACAGGGTCAGAAGATCGATGACGTCGGCTTCGATGCCGTCTTCCTTACTCAGTCTTTCGGCGGCTTCCAGTGTGGGGCGCACCATGGCTCCGTAGGTGATCAGGGTCACATGACGACCTTCATGCACCAGCACAGACTGGCCGATGGGAAAGGTTTCCTCTTCTTCCGGCACCTCTTCGCGAAAGGCTCGATACACCGCTTTCGGTTCGAAAAAGATCACGGGATCCGAATCCCGAATGGCGCTCACAAGAAGGGCTCGAGCATTTCTTGGGCTTGAAGGAATCACCATCTTGAGCCCGGGCATGTGGGCGTAAAAGGCTTCTCGACTTTCGGAATGATGCTCCAGGGCTCGCACACCCCCTCCATAAGGCGTGCGCAAAACCATGGGAACCGTAAACCGCCCTTGGGATCGGTGCCGAAGCCGCGAAGCATGGCATTCGATTTGATGAAAATTCAAATAAGTGAATCCGGAAAACTGGATTTCGCATACGGGCCGAAGCCCATAAACCGCCATGCCGATGGACATGCCCACGATGGCCGATTCAGCCAAAGGAGTGTCCAAAACCCGGTCCGGGCCAAAGCGATCGATCAGACCTTCGGTTACGCGAAACACCCCGCCGTCCACTCCCACATCTTCCCCCAGGACCACCACACGATCGTCCTTTTCCATTTCCTGACGCAAGGCCAGGTTTAAAGCTTGCACCATCGTCATCTTAGGCATGGCGGGCCTCCTCCTGTTCATCTTTCAAGTACCACCGAAGTTCTTCGCGTTGTTCCAGCAAATGGGCAGGAAGCTGTTCAAAATGGTGGTCGAACATTTCCAATGGATCTCCGAGGGTTTGAGAAAGCTCCTCATAGCGCTTCACGGCCTGCTGAATGGCTGTGTCCACTTCCGAGGCCACGGCTTCGATCGTCTTTGAATCCAAAAGGCCTTTAGCGATAAGGTATTTTTCAAACCTTGTTATGGGATCTTTTCGAGCCCATTGGATCACTTCCTCTTCGCTTCGGTACCGGCTGGGATCATCGGCAGTGGTGTGCATGGCCATGCGATAGGTTACACATTCGATGAAGGTCGGCCCACCTCCCGACCGAGCGCGATCCACAGCTTCCTTGGCCGCCGTGTACACGGCCAAAACGTCGTTTCCGTCCACCTGAATGCCGGGCATTTCGTAGGCCAAAGCCTTTTGTGCAAGCGTCCGCGATCGGGTTTGTTTGGATCGAGGAATGGAAATAGCCCATTGATTATTTTGACAGACAAAGACGGTCGGGGTTTGATAAACGGCGGCAAAATTGAGAGCTTCATGAAAGTCGCCTTCCGATGTGGCACCATCCCCGAAAAAAGTCATGGCCACTTCGTCGGTCTTTCGATACTTGGCAGCCCAGGCCAATCCGACGGCATGAAGCAGTTGGGACGCCACAGGAATGGCCACCGGCAAGTCTTTTTGCCCTTCGGGAATGCGTCCACCTTCATCAAAGCCCCCAAAATACAAAAGAACATTTTCCATAGGGGTGCCACGCCACAGTTGCGCCGCCGTCTCTCGAAAACAGGGGACCATCCAGTCTCGAGGTTCCAGAGCCGCCACGGCGCCCAACTGGGACGCTTCCTGCCCCTTGATGGGAGCAAAGGTGCCGATACGACCTTGGCGCTGCAACTGAAGCATACGCTCGTCAAAACGGCGCCCCAAAACCATGAATCGATAAAGTTTCAAGAGCAGATCTTGAGAAAGTTTTGGCTCAAGAGATTCATCCACAACACCTTCTTCATTAAGGATGCTCAAAGACTCCAAGGGACTGTCCACTTCCAACGGCCTGCGCGGCATAAAGGACTCCTTTCCTAACCGAAAACTCTTGCCGTACTCCGATCCTTGAACGATCCCTCCTGCAGAAACAACTGGCACTTTATCGATCCCGCTAACATGACCGGATCCCCCTCGGCAAGACATGCCTTTGCGAAAAATCACAAGTCGATCAAATCTTGATTGCTTACCCAAGAACCTTATTTTGAAGGCATGGGAAAACTCGAACAGGGAGGTCCGGTCATGAAAGACAAGAGAAATTTACACCAAAAGGTGCAGGAGCTTTGCGATTGCTTTGCCACCACGGATCCCCTCGTGGAAATGGCAAAGGTTCCCCATGAATCCGACAAAGAGGAAGCCGCCCTGAAATGGGTCGCTTTGGCCGTGCTCCATGGCGTTACCGCCGGAGCGGAAAAGATCAAGATTTCCCGCCATTCGAACGGCAGCGTCGCCGTAAGTGCCAAATATCGAGAAGCGCCTCTGCGCTCCCCTGGTCCTGATATTGGATCCAAGGTCATGGAGGTCCTGAAGCATGTGGTGGGACTGGAAGGCGATAAAGGGAAATCTCCATTGGCCCTTGGAATTCGCGACAGTCGATTGGAACTCAAGGTCAAGTACGAGAAGGACGATTCCGAAGAAACCGTGACCATTAAATTTCCAGGCTAGGGTGCCGCAGCACCGTGGGGCGGCCACGTTGGTCGGGGCGGACACGCCGGTCCGCCCCTACAGGGGCGCGGAGATGGTGTGCACGAACAGGTTGGTGTTTGATGCAAATGGGAATTATGTGTCGGCACAGGTTTCTTTGAGGGGTGGGAGGAGGGCGGACACAGCGGTCCGCCCCTACCAGGTGGTTAGGGGCTCACGCACAGGGGTTTGTCAGTCCAAATCGGCGGCTGTGGGGCGGACACATCGGCCGGGGCGGACACAGCGGTCCGCCCCTACAAGCTGGTCAGGGTTCATGCAGAGGGGAGTTGGTGATAAGTGAACTTATGGTTTCACCCCAAGGCGTGGGTGGTATTCTACCTGTGCCTCAACCAGGTTTCAAAGTCTTTGGATTCCGCACGGTCCAGGTCGAAGTCAAAGAAAATGACTCCCAGCCGGTTTCGCCGTGCTTCCAGCCATTCATCGGGAATGGATTCCTGTGTAGGTTTTCCCAGCTCCACTTCCAACATGACAGGGTCACTGTAATGTCCGGCTCGATCTCGAATCCGCAGCGTCACTCTCAGTGTTTCCCAAATCCTTCGTGAGCGAAAAGACGGCGTAGGAAGTGTGATCACCCCTTTGAACCGGGCTTGGTTAGACCCTTTCAGGCGAATCAGGTGCTGATCCCACATGTGGCCTCCTAGCTGGGACACTTCCGCCCAAATATAGTCCATGTCTTCATCAGGATCCGATCCGGCCACGAAAATTTCCCATGTTTTTCCAAGCCACATGGACGAGACGGCAAAGGCGCCTTCAAAGCTCGGGGCATTGGGGCCCGTAGAAACGCCCGTTCCCAGGGGCCCATGCTGTGCGGTGGGAAGGCATCCAAGAGCAAGCAACACCGCCAAACACACCAAAGAAAACCTCATCGTTTTGAGCATGCGATCCATGGCCTGCTCCTTTGAGTTTCCAATGTGAAAAGCTTTTGTCCATGGTTGATGTAACCAGCATGACCCCACTGGTCAACGCCGTCACCCCATAGTTTCTCAGAAAATGATAGAAAATCCTTGCCTCGTCCATTTCCGCAATGGACAAAAGACGCGAGGCATGCTGGAATTTGTTCTGATATCACGGTTTCAAACCCATGCATTCTTTTGGCTCACACGGGCACATCCCGGAAAGGAAAACCTCTATGATGCCGACAAACCCTGACCTTTTTCCCGTCAAGAAGGAAGGCGTCTTTCTCGCCCACTGCGCTATTTCCCCTTTACCGCAACCGGCTTACGAAGCCCTGACCCGTGTTTCCATCGCCCAGATGCAGCGGGGCGGATTCGGCCTGGCGCCGTATCGAAACATTGGGGAGGAACTGCGGCAATCTGCCGCAAAACTTCTGCGCACAAGCCCGGACAATGTGGCTTTTGTGAAAAACACTTCAGAAGCCATGGGGATGATTGCCCACGGCTACCCCTTTCGAGAAGGTGATGAAATTCTCAGCTATATCCATGAATACCCGGCAAACCATTACCCTTGGCGTTTGCAGGAAAGAAGGGGCGTTCGACTGGTGCTCCTGCCCAATCGGCTCACAGCCCTTCGACCCACACGAAGCCTTCCGTGCGGGTGGTCCATGGAAGATGTGGCCCGCTTGACCACGCCGCGCACACGCCTGATCGCCATCAGCCATGTGCAGTTCACCAGCGGCTACGCCGCCGATCTGGAAGAACTGGGAACCTATTGCCATGAACGCGGCATCGATCTTGTGGTGGACGCCGCCCAAAGCCTGGGAAGCCTCGTCATCGACCCCGAGCGATGCCACATCTCGGCTCTGGCCGCTTCCGGTTGGAAATGGCTTTTCGGTCCTACCGGCACGGGGCTTTTTTATACTTCCCCGGAATTTCGACAAAAACTAGGAGATGTCTTGGTGGGCGCCGAGGCTATGATTCAAGGCGATGATTATCTCAACCACACGTGGCAGCCTCACACCACCGCCCGTCGCTTTGAATACAGCACTTCCCCCAGCATCCTGGCGGCGGCTCTTGCCGCAAGCTTACAATCCGCCGTTCTTCCGCTCGGCATTGAAAACATTCAAAAGGAAATCTTTCGGCTTCAGGACCGCATCCTTCAAAGCTTGGACGCCGAACGCTACACACCACTCGTTTTCTCCCAACCCCACCGGTCAGGTATACTTTCTCTCATCTGCCATCGATCGGCGGAAGAAATCATGAAGGAAGCGGCACAACAAGGAGTTTTCGTCTCAGCCAGATCCGGCTACCTGCGCCTGGCCCCTCATTGGTGCACCACGGACGAAGAAATCGATCAAGCCATGGCCGTGCTCAACAGCCTTTAACGCAAATACCCCCAAGCCACCAGCCGTTGGTAGCAGTATTGCGCCATGGGCCCCTTTTGCACTTTTTTGAGCACGGCATAGTACGCACGGGCCGCTCGATCCCTTTGGCCCATGGCTTCCCAGTTTCTTCCCATATAAAAAAGAACCGACGGCTGGTTGGGAACAATCTTATCGGCCTCACTCAGGTGCTGCAGGCTTTCCTGGTAATTCTGATCATGGAAAAGGACAACTCCGGCCACATACCGAGCATGGTACAGATTGGGATACAGTTCCACCGATCGACGGGCGGAGCTCACGGCCGCTCGAGTATTCCCCGCCGTTTTTTCAGCCACCGCACGGTACACCCAAATAAGGGCTTCCTTGGGTGCTTCATCGGTCGCCCGGTTGAGAAGCGAGACGGCTCGAGCCGCATTGCCTTGGCTCAGGATGTTTTTGGCTTCATCCATAAGGGCATAGGCCGGAGCCACGCTTCGCAGGTACTGGGTGCGTTCCTGAAAGGAAGCTTGTCGCAGCGCTTCCGGAGTTCGCAGACTCGCACCATACTGTTCCAGCCTCTGGTTGGCAGCCATGATGCGTTCTGACGTCAAAGGATGGCTGGAAAAGAAACTTTCCAGAAGGGACGGCTGTCTTTTTCCTTCTTCCTGCAACATGGCCATGGTCTGCACATAGCCTGCAGGATTGTATTGAGCCCGCACCATGTATTCCATGCCAAGTTCGTCCGCCTGACGCTCCTGATCCCGGCTGTATTTCATAAGAATCAAATTGGCCGCCAAAAGCCCCGCCTGGGAAATCAAATCGCCTCCGGCCACACCGGCCGCCTGCAGAAGGGACGAACCAATGCCTGTCACAAGACCTGCGACCGTCTGCCGAGTGTAAAACGTGGCGTGATGCATGGCGGACACATGGCCGATTTCATGCCCCAGCACGGCGGCCAGTTGCGCTTCGTTTTGCAGTTTGGTCACCATGCCTCGAGTGATGGAAATCTTTCCGCCCGGCAAGGCATAAGCGTTCATTTCGGATCCGTTCACCACGTTGAATTCATAAGGCATGTTCGGCCGATGACTGACGGCCGCCAAGCGTTTTCCAACGGTTTGCACATAATCTTGCAACACGGGATCTTGAAACAATCCGTAAGACATTTGAGTATAGAGAGGATAAAGCTCTTGGCCCATGGCCATTTCCTGGTGAGAGCTCATGAGCGAAAACTGGCTTTGTTGCGTCACGGGGTTGACAGCACATGCCACCATGAGCAAGGCAAGCACCCACGGAAAAAGTTTTTGACCCACCTTGATCGGCATGGGTTCACTCCTTTTCGAGGCTTTTTCTGCAGCCGATTTCGACGATCTGCAGTTCATCTCTTGAGCTCTCCACGATTCACAACCTGAAAGACACCTTTTCATGCATCAAAGCATCATTGTCGAATGAGGCGAAAACCCAGGTCCTGGCTTCGACGATCAGGGCGGCTGAGGGCATCACGCTTGGCACAGCGCACATGCTCCGGCCGACTGTACCAGCTGCCGCCTCGAATCACTCGAGCCGTTACATTGGAATCCAGCATGGCCGGATTTTTCGGCCCGTGCTTTCGGTACGCGTTTTGATCATAACCGTCCGCGCACCATTCCCAAACATTTCCCAGCATATCGTATAACCCATAAGCATTGGGTTGATAAGAAGCGGTCGGTGCTGTGAACACGAAACCGTCAGAACACCCATGCACGGTCCAGGACGGAAAATCCTTAGCCGCCGTCCTATCGGCCACATTGGCGTAGGAGCAGGCTTCATGAGGGGCTTCTCCCCAAAACCTCGCCTCCATACGGCCGGATCGACAGGCGTATTCCCATTGAGCTTCCGTCGGCAACCCAAAAGAATCCTGCGTTTTTTCTCCCAGCCATTTGGCCATGGCCAAGGCGTCCTGGAAAGAAACATGCACCACAGGATGCGCCTCATCCTGATAAAACCCGGGACGTCTCCAGGAATATCCGCCTCTTTTTTCCCACGATCCCGTATAAACCCACGAATAACCTTCCCTTTCGGCATCGGTCACATATCCAGAAGCCTCCACGAAACGCCGAAATTCTTCTCGAGTCACTTCCCTTTGGCCGATCCAAAAACCATCCAAACACACTTCATGACTCGGTCCTTCATCCCGGTCCCTGCCTTGTTCCGCTTCCTCACTCCCCATGCGAAAACATCCCTCAGGAATCCAAACAAAGGTCATGCCCGTCACAGGTTCCACCCAGAATCGGCCTTTTTCACCGGATGGGACCGCTGTTTCCATTTTTCCTGAAAAGGCCGTTGGATTCCCTTGGAGGACGGCTTTTTTCACCGGGGACCATTCCAAAAGAATTTTTTGCACGAAACCCTTTAGGGGAACCGAGAATCCCGGCCACAATCGCCAGGCCGTTACCCCACAAAGAATGACAAAAAGGGTAAGAATCGGAAATTTTCTCATGATTCTTCGCTCTAGCGCGCTTCAGATCGAATGACATCCACGGGCTGAATGGCCAAGGCTTTTCGTGATGGATAAATGCCGGCCCCGATACCCACCGCCACCGAGGCCACGAAAGATCCTACCAGTCCCATCCAGGATGTGGCCACAGGGTAATGCAACCATGTAAAGAGGACAGCGCTGCAAAGGACACCAAGAACAATGCCGAAAAATCCGCCTAGAAGCGCGATGGCCGAAGATTCGGTCAGAAACTGCACGGCGATATCCCGGCGTCTCGCCCCGACGGCTCGACGCAGCCCGATTTCCAAACGACGTTCATTCACAATGAGAATCATAATGGAAAGGATTCCCATGCCACCAATGGCAAAGGAAACCACTGCGGCGATACGTCCCAACAGAGTCATCATGGTCATGGCTTCACTCTTAAGCGCCATCACGTCCCGCATGTCCACCACGGTGAAATCATCTCGCTTGCCGAGGTTGATCTTGTGCCGCACTCGCAAAAGATCTTCGATTTCCTTTTTGGTCATAGATAACATTTCTTCCCGAATCACACGCACATAGATGGTGGAGATAAAAGTCTTGTTGACGAACCGATGCAGAAAGGTTTTGAGCGGCATAAAGATCTGGTTGTCTTGATCAAATCCCGATATATCAGCCCCTTTTTCTTCCATGACGCCAATGACCTGACATGGCACACGACGGATCAGAACGATACGGCCCAGCGGGTTTTCATCGGGAAAAAGTTTGGCAGCCACCTTATGGCCCAGGACCACCACCTTGGCCGAGGATTTTTCATCCTCATCAGAAACAAATCGGCCAAGTCGCGGGTAGAATTGACGAACCGTAGGATAGTTCGGGGTCACCCCCGTGATCAAGACATCTTTCAGGACTCTCGATTCGGCACGCACCACGAAAGCCTTGCTTGAAGAAGGACTCACGGCTTCGACCCACTGTGTCCCGTTCAAAATCGCACCGGCATCTTCCCGGGTCAATGTATTGGCCTGGGAAATAAGGCGTGTGCGCATACCAAACGTGCGCACGGTACCGCTTTGCACGATGAGAAGATTTTCTCCGAGAGCCGCCGTTTCCTGACGGGTTTTGATGGTCATGGACTGGGAAAGGCTGGAAACCGTCACCAGGGAAAAGGTACCCAGAAAAACACCTAGAACCGCCAGGACGGTGCGGAGCTTGAAATTGGCCAAAGAACGGCGGGCTATCTTGAGGTTTAAGGCTATACGGCGAAAATTCATGCCTCATGACCCCTTTCGGACCGCCTCGATAGGATGCACCGCGGCGGCCTTTCGAGCCGGCTGCAGGCCGAAAACCACGCCTACCAAGGTGGCCATGATCATGCCCACGGCAAAAGCCTTCCAGGAAAAATACATAGGAAAATCGGCAACAGTTTTCAACAAAGGGCCGCCAAGCACGCCGATGCCAAAGCCTAAAAGGCCGCCTAACACCGTCAAGGTGACGGCTTCGGAAAGAAATTGAAAGAGAATATCCCGGCGTCTCGCCCCCACGGAACGGCGAATACCGATTTCCGGAATCCTTTCACTGACCGAAAGCAAGAAAAGGTTCGCAAGGACAAACCCCGCCACCACAAGGGACAGAAGACCCGTGATTCCAATGAAAATAATCAAGGATCCCGTGAGAGCCACAAGAAATTTGACGATTTCCCTGGGAGAGACGATGCGAAAATCGTCCGGCTGGCCTTCCTGCAACTGATGCCGCTTTCTCATGAATTGACGCACTTCAGCTTCAAAATACTCCATCCGTTTTGGATCCACGAACCTCATGCGCACAGCTTGCACCCGATCCTTTTCGTTGAGGATTTTCTTCATCAAGGTGGTGATGGGCATGACGATACGGTCGTCCAGATTATGCCCAGGCCCCGTGGATCCCCTTTCTTCCAAAACCCCGATCACTTGCACGGGCAAGTTGCGAACAAAAATGGACTTCCCGATGGGGTCTTCGTCGGGGAACAATTCCTGGACAATGGTTCGCCCGATCAAAGCCACATTCCGCATGCCTTTGACATCCTGTTCGGTCAGGTCCCGACCATCGGTCACAGGCCACGACCAACTGAGACTGTAGCCTGACGTGGTGCCCACAAGACGTGTCTGGTGCTTTCGATTGAGGTAAGAGACGATCACGTCCCCTCGAGAACTCATGGGCACCACCAGGTACGCCGTGGGAAAAGCCTGTCGCAACGCCTCAACGTCTTCCAGGGTGATGTTGCGTTCCCTTCTTCCGGTGGCCCGCGCCTCTTCACTTTCTCCAAAAAGAAGCAAGGCGTCGGGACCGAATCGATCCACCATATCGTAAGCCCTTTTGTAAGCGCCTTCCGTGGCCGCCACAATGATCGTGATGGCTCCGACACCCAAAGCCACACTCAACGAACAAAACACCGCTCGAAGCCGATAGGCTCGCACGGCCCGCCATGCATCAACACATTGAAGCCAGAATCGCTTCATGACCCAGCTATCCTTTAGACTTTTTCAAGTCCTTGTTTCGGCCTCCCGTGATCCCGCTCAAGAAGGGCCTTGGGCACTGTCTTCCACGATGAGGCCGTCTCGCATGCGAAGAATTCTTCGAGTGTAAGAAGCCACTTCCGGGTCATGGGTGACCACCACGACGGTGGTTCCTTGAGTGTTCAGGTGTACCAGAAGTTCCATAATGTCTTTGGCCGTGGCCGAATCCAAGGCTCCCGTCGGCTCATCCGCCAGAAGAAGCCGTGGAGCGTTCATGAGGGCTCGAGCAATGGCTACCCGTTGTTGCTGGCCTCCGGACAACTGATTGGGTTTGAATTGGGCACGGTCCTGTAAACCCACCAGGGAAAGCAGTTCCATGGCCCGCTGACGCCGCCCGTCCAGCTTACGATCCAGGTAGAGTGTGGGCAAAAGAATATTTTCCAGGGCCGTGGCATAGGGCAAAAGATGAAAGCTCTGAAAGATGAAACCGATATGTTCACTGCGCATCCGTGACAATTCATCGTCACTCATGTGTGTTACATCTTTTCCGGAAAGGATGTAACGGCCTTCGGAAGGAACATCCAAGCAGCCTAAGATATTCATGAGAGTGGTCTTGCCCGATCCCGACGGTCCCATGATGGCGGTCAATTCCCCCGGTTCAATGGTCAAGCTTACTCCACGAAGAACATCCACGCGGACATCGCCCATCAGGTAGCTTTTTCGAACATTTTCAAGCAGACACAGGCTCATGCCACCCCTTTGTCATTCCCTTCAACGTCACGAACGCCGCACGTGAGCCAACCCAAAAGCCAGGAAAGCCCAAGCCATAAGACCCCTTTCGCCGCTGAGGATTCTCGTCGGCTGTAAAACCCTGAGGCGGCCCCGTAGGTTCGCCCTTACGGATGCCCCCCATGAGAAGCAGGCCGAAGACCTGTGTTTCCACGAAAGAGCCATGCTTCAGGTCCGTAGGGGCAGGGCGTCGCCTCGCCCCTACACGCCTGAAAGTTTGTCTTTTTCTTGATATCGCGGGCCTTCGGCCCGCCGTTTGTGCAATCGGGACGCCCGCGCTTCCAGGAAGACATTCCTTCTTGGACAGTCTCTTAACGTCTTCCCGCGCCTGCACCCGAGCCAGAGCCGGGCCCGGCACCGGTGCCGCCTTGAGCCTGAGGCAGAATCATTTTGGTGGCGACGAGCTGTCCTTCGTTCAAACCCGAAACAATTTCGGTTCGGTTTTCACCCCGTATCCCGACACTGACCGGGACCTTTTGCGGCGTTTTCTGCCCTTCAACAAGAACGTAGACCACTTGGCGGCCGGCTTCAAACTTGATAGCCGAGTTGGGCACAGACAAAGCGTCGGCTTTTTCCCTGATCACAATACGGCAATAAGTGGTCATTTCGGGCCTCAAGGCCGCGGCGTCTTCCGGGCTGATTTTGACAATGGCCAGGTAGTAAACAATGTTATCTCGAATCACGGGCTGATGGTAAATATCCGTGATAGCTCCCAGAAAAGTGCGATCCGGGTAAGTGTCTACGGAATATTCCACCGCCTGATTCAAGCGGACGCGCCCGATATCCGTTTCATCCACATAGATCTGCATTTCCAGTTGTGTGGGATCCATAATGACGACCAGGTTGGCCGTCTGCAGCCCTGTGACGATGGTTTCCCCTTGCTGAGCCGCCACTTCTGTCACAACACCGTCAATGGGAGCATAGATCCGCGTGTAGCTCAGACGTATCTCATCCTGTTTGAGTTTCGCTTCGGCCTCTTTCAGTTTCGCTTCGGCCACGGCCTGCTGGGTTTCCCATTCTCGACGTAATCTTTCCAGCACGGCTCGCGCCGCATCATGTTCCGATTGGGCTCGATCCACCGCGTCACGTGTCGTGTAGTCCTCTTGGATCAGGGCTTTTTCACGACGCAGATTGATCTCGGCCAGACGAAACCGAGCCTCCGCCTCTTGAATCCTTTTGGGGTAAACGGTCTGCACTTCTTTTAGAGTATTTCGAGCCGCCTCCAAAGAAGCACGATCCAAGGCCAAGGTTTTTTGAATTTCACGATCGTCAATGCGAGCAATGAGGTCTCCCTTGTGCACCTTGTCCCCGACCCGCACGCGCATTTCTTCAATGACGCCTGTGGCTCGAGATCCCACCTTGATGAGAGCCCCCACTCGCGATTTGATCATGCCCGTAGCCACCAGCACCTCACGAATGGAAGCTTTTTCCACCACAGCTGTTTCCAATACCTGCACGGTCGCCGGCGTTTTCCATCTTCGATATCCCAAAACGCCCGCCGACATGAGCCCAAGGATGACCACGACCACAATCGCTTTTTTCACGCTACGTCACTCCACTTTCATGAGCTCATCCAGTCGTTCCAAACCCACGGCCCGCTGCAAATTCACCAAGCTCACGTTCCATTGCCCCAAAGCTTCCTGAAGCCGGACTCGAGCCGCCCCTAAAGCGCTTTCAGCCCGTACCAGGGACAACACATCTCCCTTACCGACCCGGTATTCTCCCAAAGCCTGACGATAGTTGTGTTCGGCTTGCACGAGCACCGATCGGGCCAAATCCACGTTGCGCCGCGACGTAAGCGCTCGATCATAGCGGCTGTGGCATTCCAAACGCCCTTCACGCAGCGCCTCGGAAAGGCGGTCCTGAGCCGCCCTGAGCTGGGCCGAGGCGGCTTTTCGGTCGTAGTACTTGTCCAAGCGAAAGAGGTTCCATGAAGCCGTCAGGCCCACACGTTTTTCGTCGTCCAGCTGAGCGTAAGGGCCCGTGCCGTCGTTATTGATGTAGCTCGCCTCGGCTTTGAGTCGAGGCCAGAAGGGGGAAAGGGTTTTGTCCTCCTGCGATTTCGCCAAAGCTACGGCCAGCTGTGCCAGACGCACTTCGGGGCGCTGTTTTTCCGTGAGAGCCAAAAGCCCTTCGCGTTCCTTCAAGGTTCCGAGATATTCCAAGCTGCCTTCCGCCTCTTCCGCAGCATCCAAAGGTCGACCCACCAGAGACCACAGCGTGGCGCGTGCTGTGGACAAGTCGCCTTCGGCGCTGTTTTTTTCAAAAAGGGATTCTTCATAACGCACCGACGCCTGCAGAACGTCGGATTTCATGGCAACACCCAAACGATACCGTCCTTCGGCGATTTCCAAGTCCTTTCGGGCATCTTCCACTTGCAACGCCCTTTCCGCCACAATACGTGTTCTTGCCAGCACAAGAAAAAAAGCTTCGGAGACGTCTCGAATGACGTTCAATCGAGCGGCACGCAGGGCTTCTTCCGCTTGAGCCAGCTGAATCTTGGCTGCGGATCGATCCGAAAACCGGCTCCCTCCATCAAAAAGGGTATACTCCGCTCCCAACGACGATTGATCTCGACGATCCTCCAAACCTCCCCTGAAAACCTGAGACATCGACCCCGTAAGATCCAACGTAGGGGCATAGGGAGAGAGGCTGGAACGTTCCAGGGCTTTTCTGGCCTGCAGATCCTGTTCGGCGGCTTTCACTTGAGGGTGTGTCGCCAAGGCTTCCTTCAAGGCTTCTTCCAAGGTCAAGGCCATGGTGCCAGAACTTGAAAACAAGCACACTCCAAGAATGATCGATAAGTATTTCAACAGCTTGACTAACACATTTGTTCGACCCATTTGTGTCCAAGAACGCTCTGGAGGTTTGCCCGAAAATGAAAAAAAGCCATCGCCTTCCCGAAAGTGTGGGGCTCCGGCCCCCTTATGCTGCGGGTGAGACGCTCGAGCTTCCAAGGAAAAATCCGTCTCGAGAAAAGCGCGTCGAAGTATGCCCGGCATGGAAAGCGTGCGACAGTTTTCCCGGCAGCGCCAGCCTTCAAGGCGCTTCTTGTGCGGCTCCGAAGGCAGCGCTCCCTGAGAAAAGTCCGTTTTCATACACACTCCTCGTACCTTGCCAGGGATTCAAACCCTTGGCGAAGCAAAGGCACCGCGGCATCCCGCTGGGACAAAGTCAAAGTGGCTTCAGCCGCCTGAACCAGGTCTTCGATGGAAAAAATTCCTGATAAACGGGCCAGAATTCCCAGGGAAGCCATGGCTCGATTTTTTCGTGGAATCTCCATCTTTTTGAAATCCACGACAACCTTTCGGCCCGCATGGTCCGGCACAGCAACATCCGCGCCTTGAATCACCAGAGTCCGTTCTGTAAGGTGAGCCCATATTTCCGGCATGCGTTCCACACCTTCTCGGGCCAGAGCCACCACCACGTCCGGTTCCTCGATGCCCGGATAATCGATAGGATCGGCGGACAAGAGCACTTCCGCAATGGAAGGCCCTCGCATAACCGTGATGTTGTAATCGTTTTTTTGAGTGACGTGAAGCCCGGCGCGAACAGCCGTCATGGACCAGAGATGGGCAGCGGAAAGCACGCGTTCTCCGGCGGCCCCCAAAAAGATGGTGCCGTGTCGTGCGTGAAGGTTCGCTCGAAGATGGGCTTCGATGCCCGTCCAATTCCATGCGGCTTCCCGGCTTCCCAGGTGTTTGGCGTAAGCGGATCCATATTCCGGCCTTTCATTTTCAGGCACCACACCGTTCCAGAGCCCCGCCTTTTCCACCATGGCATCCACATCCTTGGGGGACAGTGGATTGGTTTTCAGGTAGCGGCCTGGACAAAGGCCCCAGAGATCGACCACGGCAAATCCGGGGTATCGTAAAGCTTCCACAAGTTTTTGGGATAGATCCCCACTGTAAACGGAACGGCGAACGACAAAAGGGGCTCCCGCCGCAGCTGCCGTGCGACAGAGGTCAAAGGGGCGTTCAAGGGTATTGAGAAAGGCCGAGCCGACCCGCGCTTCCTGAGGTGTGGTGCAGGAATATTGTCCGCCTGTCATGCCGAAGTTGAAATTGTTCAAAACAACCAGAGTCAGATCCAAATTCCGACGACAGGCCGCCAGCACATGAGCGCCTCCGATTCCCAGACCTCCGTCCCCCATGACCACCACAACCGTGGCTTGCGGCTGAGCCAGCTTGATGCCGGCGGCATAGGTGAGCGCCCGGCCGTGCAGTCCATGAAAAGCATGGGTGGCGAAAAAAACATCAAAAAGACCAGAGCAGCCGATATCGCTGACGATCACCACGTCATGAGGCTGGAGATCCAGTTCCTGAAAAGCTTTGTCCAGGGCATGAAGGCTTCGTTCATGGGAACAGCCGGGACAAAAGACCGGAGGACGTGAAGGATTAAGAAGACTCGGCACGAATCACCTCCCGAACTATTTCTTCAGGCGAAATCATACGGCCGCACATGAGCCCGAAAAAGTGAACAGGCTTGGGACACAGAATACGGCGCACCTCGTGAACATATTGACCCAGGTTCGCTTCCACCATGAGCACCTGCTGAACCGGTTCGGCGGCCGAGCTGAGAACCTTTTCAGGAACCGGCCAAAGGGTCTTGAGCACCAGCAGGCTCACGCGACGCCCTTGAGCCCGAAGTCGTGAGACGGCTGCGCGAGCCGATCGAGCCGTGATCCCGTAGGTCACAATGAGCGTATGGGCGTCGGCCTGAATGTCCAGGTCAAAAAAGGAAAAGGTGTCGATCTGGGATTCCACCTTGTGCTTGAGCCGTTCCACAAGAGATTGCATGAGCTTGGGGCTGTTGGTGATATAGCCGTCCGGACCATGCATGGAAGAGGTTTGCCGTACGGGGACGGATCCGCCTATGGGAAGAAACGGAGGCACACCGTCCGGCCCTGGCGCAAAAGGGACATAGGGGCCTTCGGTATGTCTCTTTCGGTGTACAATTTCAGGTTTTTCCACCTCTTCCATGGCCACGGTTTCCCGAGTCATGGCAATCTCTTTGCTGGAAGCAACAAAGACCGGACAGCGTAAACGTTCGGCCAGATTAAAAGCATGGACGGTCAAAGTGAAACAATCGGCAGGGCACGTGGGTGCCAGCACCACCACAGGAAGTCCACCGGAATGTCCCCAGCGCATAAACTGCACATCCCCGTCGGCTCCACGTGTGGCTGCCCCCGTAGAAGGTCCCTGACGCATGACATTGATGATCACTAAAGGGATCTCGCTTCCCACAGCAAAGGAAATGTTTTCGCTGTAAAGGCTGAGACCAGGTCCTGAGGTGGCCGTCATGGCCTTGAGACCCGCCATGGAAGCTCCCAGGCATGCCCCAATGGAGGCCATCTCGTCTTCGCCCTGAAAGACGATACCTCCAAGAGGCGGCAAGGTTGCCAACATCCCTGAAAGAATGGTGGTCGCCGGTGTGATGGGATAACCCGCAAAAAAGCGGCAGCCGGCATAGATTGCTCCTTGTACCACAGCCTCATTGCCATCCATCAATGTCAAGCCCATAAGATGTCACCCTCAAAATCGTTATTATGGTTCCAAACCACCTTGATCGAGCCTCAAGAAACACAGCCGATGGCTTTCACCACAGCGGCTTATACCACACAGCCTTGAAAGGATTCCACGAATCCGAAGCGAAAAAACATTGAGCCCTAAAGCCTTGCCGAAGTATAAGAAGCTTCGGGCCCAGAGCTGCATTCTCGCACCCTTCTTGAGTTGCCCACGTCCCCGGGCCCTCGGATACGATGCTAAGCCGATATGTCTTTTCATTTTTTTCAAATACCCAATGGGCACGGAACACCGTGCATGGACCGATGTCCATGGTGTGGAATCGTTGGCGGGGATGTTCTTCTTTCAGGGAAACGGCCAAACAAGGAGGATTGCGTTATGAAGACGGCCAAAGGGTTTCTTGTCATCGCATGGATTCTGGTGTCGGCATTAAGCGCCTTTGCAGGAACTCTGGATGAAGTGAAAGCCAGAGGATACCTGACCGTCGGGGTGAACGGCCAGGTGTTCGGTTTTAGCATGCCCGACGAAAAAGGCGAATGGAAAGGCCTCGATGTGGATACGGCTCGAGCGATCGCCGCCGCCATTTTCGGGGATGCCACCAAGATTAAGTTTGTGCCCTTGACCGCCGTGCAGAGGCTTCCCGCCCTGCAATCCAAGGAAGTGGACGTGCTATGCCGTAACACCACCCAAACCCTGCTTCGTGAAACCACCAATGGGTTGAATTTTGTTCATGTCAATTTCTACGACGGTCAAGGGTTTATGGTTCCCAAGAAGTTGGGTGTCAAAAGCGCCAAGGAACTAAAGGGCGCCACCGTGTGTGTCCTTCCTGGGACGACCACCGAGCTGAACGCAGCGGACTTTTTCCGAAAAAACAACTTGCCATGGAAACCCGTAGTCATTGAACAGAATGCCGAATTGAACAAGGCGTTCTTTTCGGGACGATGTGATTGCCTGACTTCGGATGTATCCCAGCTGGCCGGACACAGGGCCGTCGCCCCTAACCCTCAGGACTATATCATTTTGCCGGAAGTCATTTCCAAGGAACCTCTGGCCCCTGTGGTCCGACACGGGGATGATCAGTGGTTCGACATCGTCAACTGGACCGTCATGGCTCTTATCCAGGCGGAAGAATTCGGGATTACGTCCAAAAACGTGGATGAAATGCTCAAAAGCCCCGATCCGGAAATTCAACGGTTTCTGGGGGTGACTCCAGGACTTGGTGCCGCCTTGGGCCTGGATGACAAATGGGCCTATCATATCGTTAAACAAGTGGGAAACTACGGGGAAATCTTTGACCGCAACGTGGGGCCCACCACACCTTTGGCCATGGAACGGGGCTTGAACGCCCTCTGGACCAAAGGTGGGCTCATGTATGCCGCTCCTTTCCGCTAAAATTCAGCGTTTGAAAGCCACTCGAAAGGCGCCGTGGCATGCAGCATGTCACGGTGCCCGGGAAGATTTCGAATATCCTAAGTTTTGACGGCGGTAGTCTCCCAACTCTCATCGACTCTCAAGTCCATGGGGTCCATCCCCCTGCCTTGAAAACACGTGACGGAGGCTTTGATTGCATTCCTCTCCAACGGTGCCGCCTCACATGCCCCATGCCAAGGAACCTTTCTGGCTGGATCCAAGGATCCGTGCCGTGCTTTTTCAGGCGCTGGTCCTTGGAGCCGTCGCTCTTCTGGCGTGGTATTTGATCACCAACACGGTGGCCAATTTGCACCGGCAAAAGATCGCTACAGGTTTTGGTTTTCTCGAAAAAGAAGCCGCCTTTGAAATCGGCGAATCCCTGATTCCTTACAGTGCCGCAAACACATATGCTCGAGCCCTTTTGGTAGGAGCTTTGAACACGATGAAAGTGGCCGCCATCGGGATCGCTCTTACCGTGATCCTCGGGACATTCATCGGCATCGCCCGCCTCTCTTCCAACTGGCTCGTCGCGCGCCTGGCGGCCGTCTACATTGAAGTGATGCAGGACATTCCCGTGCTTCTGCAGCTTTTCTTTTGGTACGCACTCTTTTACGAAATGCTTCCAGGGCCCAGACAAGCCCTGAACCCTCTGACGGGGATCTATGTGTGCAATCGAGGTCTCATCGTGCCGTCCTTGGACCCGCATCCGGCATGGCGCTGGATGATTCTGGCAACCGTCGGAGCCATCCTGGCCGCTTGGCTGCTACGAGTTTGGGCTCGACGTCGTCAGGACCGCACAGGACGCCCTTTTCCCGTTTTTCGAGTCTCCTTGGCGCTCATTCTGGGAACCCCTTTTCTGACATGGTGGGCTTTCGGGAGTCCTCGGGCTGTCACCCTTCCGGAACTTCAAGGATTCAACTTTGTGGGCGGCAAAACCCTTAGCCCGGAATTTTCGGCTCTTTTGTTGGGTTTAGTCCTTTACACGGCGGCCTTTGTGGCGGAAATCGTTCGAGCCGGTATTCAAGCCGTGGGAAAAGGTCAGCGCGAAGCCGCCATGTCTCTTGGATTAAGGCCGGCCCAGGTGCTTCGGCTGGTGATTCTGCCGCAGGCCCTTCGAGTCATCATTCCTCCGCTGACAAGCCAGATGCTTAATTTGACCAAGAACAGTTCCCTGGCCGTAGCCATCGGTTACCCGGATTTTGTTTCCGTGGCCAACACGACTATTAACCAAACGGGGCAGTCCATTGAAGGGGTAGCCTTGATCATGGCGGTCTATCTTTTCTTCAGCTTGTCCACGTCGGCCTTTATGAATTGGTACAATAAAAAAGCGAAATTGGTGGAACGATGAGCGGTTTCGAGAGAACCAATTGGTCACACCATTCCACGAACCCGGAAGAAGTGAAACCGCCCGTAACGACAGTCGGGCCCCTGGGATGGCTGCGAAAGAATCTATTCAACACCCCTTTGAATGCCGTCTTGACCTGCCTGACCCTGTTCTTCCTGTGGAAAACAGTGCCACCCCTCCTTCGATGGGCCTTTGTGGACGCCCTTTGGGCCACGCCTTCAAACCTGTGCCGACAATCCCAAGGAGCGTGCTGGTCCGTGATCAGTCAAAACATTCGATTTATCCTCTTTGGATTTTATCCCTATGAACAGCAATGGCGGCCTACCGTGGCCATGGTTCTGTTGCTTGGACTTGTCTTTTTTTCACGGGACCGAAGATTCTGGACCAAGGCTTTGGCCTATGCCTGGACTGTGGGATTGGGCACCATGGGAACCTTGATGGCCGGAGGCCTATTCGGGCTATCACCCGTGGAAAGCACCCAATGGGGTGGATTGCCCTTGACACTGCTTCTCGCCGTCTTCGGCCTCACGGCGGCCTATCCTCTCGGCGTTCTTCTTGCCTTGGGACGTCAATCCCGCTTACCGGCGGTGAAATTGCTTTGCGTTGTGTACATCGAACTCATTCGGGGTGTCCCCCTTATCAGTCTGCTCTTTATGGCTTCCATCATCTTCCCTCTGTTTCTTCCGGCCGGTGTCACCATCAACAAGATTCTGAGAGCCCAAGCGGCTATCATATTCTTTACCGCAGCCTATATCGCCGAAGTGGTTCGAGGAGGCCTTCAGGCCATTCCCAAAGGCCAATATGAAGCGGCGGAATCCCTGGGACTCAACTATTATCTCACCATGCGCCTTGTGGTGCTGCCTCAGGCTTTAAAGATCGTTATTCCACCCACCGTGAGCATCCTTATTTCAGCCTTCAAGGATACTTCCCTGGTGGTCATCATCGCCCTCTACGACGTGCTCAAGACCACGCAGACCGTGTTGTCCAACCCGGAATGGATGGGCTTCAGCCGTGAAGCCTATTTGTTTCTGGCAATCCTTTACTTCACGGGTTGTTTTTCCATGTCCCATTACAGCCGCCGGCTGGAAAAACAGCTGGCTACGGAACATTAGATTTTTGCCCCATAGAAAAGGATTCCTCAGCCATGCTTAAGGCAGATACTCCACAATCTCCTTCCCAGTCCGCTCCCATGGTGGAAATGATCGATGTGCACAAATGGTTCGGCGAATTCCATGTCCTTCGCGGGATCAACCTCACGGTTCATGCCAAGGAACGCATCGTCATCTGCGGCCCGTCGGGATCGGGAAAATCAACCCTTATTCGATGCATCAATCGACTGGAAGAACATCAAAGAGGCCGCATCATCGTGGACGGCATTGAACTTACCCATAACATCAAGAATATTGAAAAAATTCGGTCAGAAGTTGGCATGGTCTTTCAGCATTTCAATCTCTTTCCGCACCTCACCGTCCTGGACAACCTCACCCTGGGCCCTATCTGGGTGCGCAAAGTGCCGCGCAAGCAGGCGGAAGAAACCGCCATGTATTACCTGGAAAAGGTGCATATCGCCGATCAGGCGCGTAAGTTTCCGGGACAACTTTCAGGAGGGCAACAGCAGCGCGTGGCCATCGCTCGCAGCCTATGCATGAATCCCAAAATCATGCTCTTTGACGAACCCACTTCGGCCTTGGACCCTGAAATGATCAAAGAAGTTTTGGACGTCATGATCGAACTGGCTCAAGAAGGCATGACCATGCTGGTGGTTACCCATGAGATGGGGTTTGCTCGAAGCGTGGCTCACCGGGTTTTGTTCATGGACGGCGGGCGCGTGGTGGAAGAAAACAGCCCTGATGAATTCTTTTCCAATCCCAAACATGAACGCACCCGTCTTTTCCTGAGCCAAATTCTACACTGAAATTGCGCATGAACCATCTTGACGGCTAAAAAACCCTGAATCACGTTGGGTTGTGAAAAGACTTTGAGGAGTGTTTTTCGCAGTGTGCCATTTGTATCATGAGCCTTCGAACGCCATGATAGAACCGATGGAAAAAGCCGTGGAAAACTCATGGGATGTGTTCGGCCTTGGGCAATGTTCCCTGGATTATCTGGGGCTTGTCGACCGATTTCCTGAACCCGACACCAAGTGTGAATTTCGGGATCTGACCGCTCAGGGAGGCGGCCCTGTAGCCACGGCCTTGGTGGCGCTCAGACGCTGGGAAAAACGCTGTCTCTTTTGCGGTATTGTGGGGGATGATCCTTTTGGATCAGCCATCCTGGAGTCGCTCGAAAACGAAGGGGTGGATCTGGACGGCTTGTGCGTGCGCGAGGGGTGCGCCTCCCAATTCGCTTTTATTGCCGCGGAACCCGGCACAGGTCGGCGTACCATCTTTTGGCGACGTCCGACGGGTAAACCCCTTCAGCCCGACGAAATCCAATGGGATCGGCTTCATCGATCCCGAGTCCTCCTCACCGACGGCCTTTTTATGGAAGCTTCTCTGGCCGCAGCGCAAAAAGCCAAAGATTGGGGCATTCCTGTGGTTGTGGACGCAGGGTCGCTTCGGGACGGCATGCTGGATTTGGCCTGTTGGAGCGATCATTTCATCGCCTCGGAAACCTTTGCCAAGAGTCTCATGGGCAGGGAAGACCCCGAAGGCGCCTGCAAACGATTGGCGGCCCTCGGCCCGCAGGTGTGCGCCGTCACTTTGGGAGCCCGGGGGTGTGTCTACTTCAGCGAGGGGATCGTGACCTTTCAAGAAGCTTACCCCGTCAAAGCCGTGGACACCACCGGCTGCGGGGACGTTTTTCACGGCGCTTATGTCTACGGGCTTCTGGAAGGCTGGCCCGTCGCACAAAGGTTTCGGTGGGCCTCTTGGGCAGCCGCCCAGGTGGCTCAACACCTGGGCGGACGAGCCGGTATCCCTTCAAAAGAGCAATTTCTTGAATTCCATATTATTTAATGGCTTGCAATGTCAAAATTTATGTAAACCGTTCTCGAATCAAAACCAATCGTGGTGTTATCTTTAACAAGATAAGCTTCAAAAACCACCGGGCCTTGGAATTTGAGATTTTCAGTGACCACAAAAGACCACAAGACGCTCGATCCTTTAGGAAAATCCTCGGCAAGCTTCTCTTTGTTTTCCTTGGTTAATGCCATACTCGGAAGAGGTTCACTCGTATCAAGGTAATGGTAGTAGCGATCAAAAGTTCCTTCCCCCGTAGGAACCTGAACCGTCACATAAAGGTCTCCGGGGTCTTTGCATTTATTTGTAACACTCACATTAAAGTTGTCATTCGTTTTAAAAAAGAGCATCTTGGAATCGAGAAGCACTGTATCTGTTGAGTTATCTGCCCGAAAAATAACTCTATTGGAAGGTTTTTGTATGTCCAACACAACGCATTGTTTGTAATCGGTGCCGAACGCATCTGAAAATCCTATAAACGAACACAAAAGCATGATCAATCCGACCGGCAAAACCCTTGGCAACCTTGGCTGCTTCTTCATGTTTTTTCCCTCCTCAGTCAAGAAGCTCAACCCCTTTGCGCTTTTCCTTCAGGGAATCGGCAGCGGCTGGAAAAAACTTGAAAGATTTTTTATGGTGCCACGGCATAGGGACAGCCATGGTCAGGGGGGCCATCCGTCGATCTGAAAAGAGTGATGTGGAGAAGGATAGTATGGAAAGCCTGGACACGGTTTGGAAACCTGCAGTGGTGACCGTGGGGCAGGAAGTGCTTTACGGGGAGAGAGCCAACGACAACCTTACGTGGTTGCTACGTACCTTCGTGAGTTTCGGCCATCCTGCCGTAGTGGCCATGGTGCTTCCCGATGATGAGCGGATCATCGGGGATCACATAGCCATCCTGGTTCATCACGAATACCGGCCCATTTTTGTTTCTGGAGGTATCGGTGGCACCCATGACGATCGAACCCGGCAAGGGATCGCTTTGGGGTTGGGCCGACCTTTGGTGCGCCATGAAGAATGCTTTCAAAGGCTTGCCCGACGGTACGGCCGTAAATTCACCGAGCAGCGTCAACGAATGGCCTGGCTTCCGGAAGGAGCGGCACTCATTGACAATCCCATCGGAGCGCCTGGATTTTCCGTGGATTTCATTTATGCGTTTCCAGGATTTCCCGAAATGCTTCACCCTATGGCCCAAGAAACCTTGACCCGCCTTTTTGGGCCGGCCGTGTCCGTAGGAACTCAGGTGCTTGAGCTGACACTCGGCGTCTCGGAGGGAGTGATCGCCGAGGAAGTGGAGCGATTCGCTCTGGAACACCCCAATGTGCAAATCGGTCTCTACCCCAGCCTGAATCCTCAAGGAGCTACGGTCACCGTCCGTTGCCGGCACCTCAACGCCACCCCGAAAGAGTGGGCTGCCGTGGAAGATTTTTTAAGGAGCCTCGAGCGCTCTTACCCCGTCATCAAATCCGTGACGTCCACGCCGCCATCTTAACCTAACCGTAAGACCCCATGATCCTGGTCCACGTCTAAGAGCTTATCCGATAGCTCGCAATACTGAGGGCATCTCGTGTCATCTTGACGGAGGGGCGAGGCGCCGCCTCGTCCCTCCGAGCTTGAAACCGTGTTTCTTCCTAGAAGCGTGGGGATCCCGCTTGCACAATCCGTAGGGGCGACGATGGTCGTCGCGGGGTACGTTTCCGTTCCGACACCCCATGGGTCCCCCAACCTCGTGGCAACTATGCCGTTCTAAGGAAGACGGCGGATTCCGGCTTCGCCTCCATCCGCCCTACGGTCATAAGCCGCCCTTTCGTTGGTCTTTTCCCCAAAAAGCAATCAGATTGAATTGTCCATCGGCTTTGCTTAAACCACATCACGTCCGTAACTACTGTGGAGCATCCTGCCGAACTGGGGAAGGTGCAGTTCCCCGAACGCTTACACGCGTCGCGTCGCCCCTACGTGGGCTGGCCAAGGGAACTCCGCGCCGGCAGGAAAGCCTCGGTTTTTTTGCCGATGGGCAAGGCTCGCCGTGCCCGTCCTGAATTCGGCCTTGAAACGTAGGCTGCAATAAACTTATTTTAGACGCTGTTGACGGCATCAATGAGTTGTCGCAGTCGACCGAAATCCCTACGGTTAAAGTCCACATAAAGGTAAGTCAGGTTACCACAGTCGGATTCGTCTTTTTCCTCTTCGTGGGGAGGTCCCAAGCGAATGGTCCCGCCGGGTCTTAAAATGTCCTGAAAATCTTCACGCAACAAATCTTCGCTGCCAGCCGGCAACGGTTGGGACAGACGCAGAATGAGACTGTCTTTCACATAGCGCAGACTATGATAGCGTCGATAAAATTGGCGAATCTCATCAACGGCTCCTTCCACGGAAGGAATGCGCCGAAAAAGGTGAAAATCGCTGGGTGAAATAAGACGTCGAGACAGCAGCTCGTCTTTCAGAAACTGAACGAAACGCACCCAGTAGGTACCTTCCGGGGGTTCCACCAACACCAGAGGCACAGGGTTATGCTTTCCCGTCTGGAGCAATGTCAAGGTTTCCATGGCCTCGTCCAGAGTACCGAATCCTCCCGGAAACAAAGCCACGGCATCAGCCTCTTTCAGAAAAGCCACCTTGCGGTTGAAAAAATACTTGTAAGTAATGGACCTCGGCGTTTGGTGCACCACCGGATTGATGGCCTGCTCAAAAGGCAATCGAATATTGACACCGAAAGAATTCTCAGGCCCCGCTCCTTCGTTGGCCGCCTGCATAATTCCAGGCCCTCCCCCGGTAATGACCATGAACCCCGATTCCGCAAGAGCTCTCCCAAGAGCACGGGCCATGGCGTAGATGGAATCCTCAGGGATCGTCCGTGCGGAACCAAAAACGGTCACCTTTCTTTTATGCCGGTAGGGACCAAAGACCTTGGCCGTAAAGCGCATTTCCTTGAGGGTGGTGTTCATGAGCTTGAGATCCAAGACGGAGCGGCTTTCCTGTCCCGCCTTGAGGGCCGCAAGAATCATCTCTCGAACGAGCTCTCTGTGTTGAATGCCCTCCGCTCGATCCATGAGTTCTTCGATAAGAGGATCAATATGTTCGTTGGGTTGGCTAAACGATAAGGGACGTCTTCCCCGTTGCGTTTCTTCCATGAAAAGGTATCCTTTCTGCTTCGGTCATTGGAGGCATTGGCATCAATCTTTTGATCCCGATTGGAGGCACGAAGGCACGCCTTCAAGCATTCCATTCGTTGAGGGAGCCTATGATTCATCGGCTGGTTTTACAAAATTTCATGACCCATAAACAGACTGTTTTGGAACTGCATCCCGGCGTGACGGTGCTGACCGGCCCCAACAATACGGGAAAAAGCGCCGTGGTGGAAGCCTTGCGTTGTGTTTCTGAAAATCCGCGATCGGCCCAGCTCATTCGCCACGGTGCCACCAAAGCCGTTGTGCGTCTGGAATTGGATGACGGTTCCTGGATTCAATGGGAACGCACATCGGGGTCCGCCGTCTACAAGGTTCGCTTTCCCGACGGCCGGGAAGAAACTTACGCGAAAGTGGGCCGCAGTGCCGTTCCTGAAGATATTCAGGCGCTTCTTCGCCTTCACAGTCTACCCACGGAATCAGGGCCTGTGGATGTGCACATCGGTAATCAAAAAGCCCCCATCTTTCTCTTGGATCAATCGGGAAGCCAAGCCGCCGGTTTTTTTGCCGCCTCCACAGAAGCCGATTACCTTCTGGCCATGCAACAGGTTCTCAAGGAAAAAACCGTCGTCGCTCAAAGGGAACGAAAACGCTTAAAGGAAGAACTGGAACAGCTAGAAAAGGCCATTCTCGCCTTGGCTCCTCTACCAGCCATGGCGCAAGAGATGAAACAAGCTGAAGACCTTTATGCCGAGATCGAGGCAAAACATCGAGCCATTCCGCTTCTGGAATCTTTCATTCAGCGTGCCGAAAGCCTCAAACACCGCCTCGACCTGTGGGCTCAAAAATCTCGCCAGCTCCAGCATCTTCACACACCTCCTCAAATCCATGACACGGCCCTCTTGAAGGATTGGCTCCATCGGCTGGAAAAGACACTGCAATGGATTCACACAACCCGAAAAACCGCCACAAGCCTTGCCCGCCTTGCCCGCCCTCCGGAGCTTAAAAATGCCGCCGTCCTGCAGGAACTCATCAGCGCTAAGGAACAAACCCGCCGCAGCATCTTTCGGCTTTCACAGGAAGCCCATGTTCTGAACCGGATGAAAGAGCCTCCTTCACTGCGCAACACGGAACCTTTGGCGAGACTGACCCAACGGCTCGACGAAACCCTTCGGCGCCGACATATGGAGATCCGGCGAAAAGAAGTGACAAAAAGTCTGAAATCTCCCCCTGAACTTCAACCCGTTCAGGGATTGTTTGAAACCGTCAAAGCCTTGAAGGCTGTTCAACGCAGCCTTCGCAGCGCCCATGTTCGACATCATACTCTGGTCCCGCTGACACCGCCTCCAGAAATCCATTCCCTTGGGGAACTGCTTCGGACGATCCAGGCCTTAAGATCTCTCCAAGAAAAGATGAGAAGCCTCAAAGTCCGCAGCCAGAAGCTGAAGTCCGTGAATCCTCCGCCTGATGTGCACGATCTCAAGCTGTTGCAACAGCTCGTGGAAAACATGGGGCAACTGCAGCAACAGTGGCATCGTGCTCGAAATCATCAGAAAAACCTGGAAGAACAACTGAAGCAAAAACGCCACGCCGTGGAGGAACTCTTGGCAAAGCTTCCTTTGTGCCCTTTCTGTCGTCAGCCCATGGATCCTGAACATTTTCTGGAGCCTTCCCATGCCTGAAAACACAGTGACCACAACCTGCGAAAACGTATCATCCATGCGCACTGTGAGGGGCTTGAACGGTCTTTTGTTTATCGGGGATCCTCATGTGTCGGCGTATCCACCCGGACACCGCTCGGACGATTACCGCTCGGCCGTCCTGGATAAGCTCAGGTTTTGTCTTCAGGAAGCCCAGCAACGCCGTCTTCTTCCCGTGATTCTTGGGGATTTGTTTCATGTTCCGCGGGACAATCCCAACGGTCTGCTTGTGGAACTCATGGAACTTTTTCGGCCTGTGATCCCTTGGGTGCTGGTGGGAAACCACGACAAGCACGAAGCCCGCTTGACCCAGGACGTTTCCCTGGCCGTCCTCAGGGCCGCTCATGTGATCGTGTTGTTGGACCAGCCCGGCCCCGTGGCGACCCTGGAGCTGGGAACCAAGAAAGTGCTCCTGGGGGCTTCCCCGGACTGGACCCCTATTCCTTCAAGTGTGTCAGCCGATGGTTATGATAAGGTGATCTGGATCACACATCACGACGTGAACTTTTCCGATGACGAAGCCGGAAGAATCCCCGTTCGAGAAATTCCCGGCGTGGACCTGGTGGTCAACGGGCATATTCATACGCCGAAACCGGCTCAGAAACGAGGCCGAACCCTGTGGGTCAATCCTGGAAGCCTTACCCGTATCACTCGAAGCGCCGTCACGCGAAACGTTCGGCCTGCCGTCGCTGTTTGGACTCTCGAACATGACGAGCCTTCTCGACTGGAAGTGCCCCATGCTCCCTTTGACCAGGTGTTTCTACCTTTGGAAGATTCCATGGACGCGGACGGAAACGTGCTGGACACGTCGCGTTTCATTCGAGGATTGGAAAACTTGGCTCTTCGAAAAACCACCGAAGGTGTGGGCCTCAAGGCCTTTCTTGAAGCTAATCTGGATCCAACGGATCCTATCACACCCATCATCTGGACTCTCTACGAGGAGGTTATGCATCGTGTCCCCAAAGCTTGAACCAAGGTCCACGGCATCCATGCCCGAAGAAGACAAAAAGATTCAACAGGCTCTCGAAGCCTTGCGCAAAGAATACGATGGACTTCACAAGAAAAAGATCGAAACCGACACAACCTTGCAAAACCTGGAAGATCAGCTGGAAGAACTGAAAAAACGTGCCGAAGCCGAATACGGCACCAGCGACCTGGAAGAACTCAAAGCCATGCTTGCCCGATGGCGTGAAGAAAACGCCCGTAGGATCGCCGAATATCAAGAACATATTCAGTCCATCAAGGAAGCTTTGGAAAAAATTGAAGGAACGTCGGAAACGGAGTCCACGTCGTGAACGCCCAAACGCCTTTTTCCGCCTCTGGAGATACCCTGGCATCGCCTAAGGAGCTTCGTGATCGACTCACAGCCCTTCAGTACCGTTTGGAAACTTTGGAAAAACAGCGTGAAGAAACGGGTAAGCGTCTCAAAGAGGTTGAAGAATTTCTCAGGCTGCAGCCGGCTGCCGCCGAAAGACTCGAACAACTGGCCACAGCTTATTTTGGCGATATTCTTCAAGAAGTGGAAGTAAATCTCTCCTTTGCACTGCAGGATATCTTGGGCCAGAACTTGCGTGTGGTCACAACGCGGGAGGTCAAGTACGGCAAGGTTCATATTCAATTCGGCATTGAACGCGACGGACAACCGGAAGACATTCTGCGGGGTCAGGGGGGATCCGTGTGCAATGTTCTTTCCGTCGGGCTGCGCTTTATTGCTCTGTCGCAGTTGGATGAAAAATTTCATCGTCGCTTTCTTGTCCTTGATGAGCAAGACTGTTGGCTTCGACCTGACCTGGTGCCTCGTCTCATGAGCCTTGTCCATACCATTGCTCACAAGTTAGGGTTCCAGGTCTTGGTGATCAGTCACCATAACCTGGACCTCTTTCGAGAACATGCGGATCGGATCTATACTTTGAGGCCGTGTGGCGGTTCGGAGTTGTTTGTGACGGTGGACTGTCTGGATCCACCGAAATCTCCGAACGAAAGGCTTTCCCATGTCCCTTAAGGTTCCCAAGGCTTCTTCAAGAAACCAGGAAATTCAGGCGCTTTACGAAGCCCTTCAAGAAAGCGAAACACGATACCGTCTTGTCATGGAAGCCACTTGCGACGGCATCTGGGATTGGGACCTGCGCACCGACCGAGTCCATTACAATCCCGCTTACACCCGCATGCTTGGCTTCGAACCTGAGGAATTCAGCGGCAATGTGGCCGAATGGCTGGATCGCATTCATCCGGAAGATCGGCAGCGCGCCCTCTGGGAAAATCAACGTTGTATCAACAATGAGGTCACCCAGTTCGCTGTAGAATTTCGCATGCGCACCAAGTCCGGGACCTGGAAATGGATCCTGGGCCGAGGTATGGCTGTGGAACGGGATGATTCTGGCAAAGCCCTGCGCATGATCGGAGCACATACAGATATCACACGAATCAAGGAAGGCGAACGCCGGGAAACCGTTCAGGGATGGATCGCGGCCCTTCTTGCCACCATGACCCAGGTGGATGAACGCCTGCACCTGGTGCTGGACAGTATCCTCAAGACCGTGTCCATGGATTCCGGCAGCATTTATCTTCTGGATCCCCGGAAAAACATTCTGGAACTGGTCTGCCACCAGGGATTATCCGAATCGTTTGTCGAGGCAGTTCGATCCTATTCCATCAATTCTCCCAATATGAAACTGGTTCTTGCAGGAACCCCTGTGTACACGCCTTACGAAGCCTTGGCGGTGCCTAAAACCACCCTGAAGAGTCAGGAAGGTCTTAAGACCATCGCCGTGGTGCCCATCCATTACGAAGGGCGCGTGGTAGGATGCCTGAATGTGGCATCCCGCACCATGAACGACATTCCACAGGAAACGAGAACCTTTTTGGAAACCACCGCGACCCAACTGGGAAACGCCATTGGCCGCATAGAGGCTCGACAAGAACTGGCGGAATCCACCAAACAGTATGCGGTGCTTTTTGATTTGGCCGGGGATGCTCTTTTCGTGGTGCGTTTGCGAGACCGCCTTATTTTGGACGCTAATCGAGCCGCTTCGACCCTTCTCGGCTATGCGCGAGGGGAACTCCGGGGATCTACCTGGAACGCCATGATCGACGCCTCAGAAGGCAAAGATTTCGTGGACCGATGCCATGCTCAATTGGAGTCGCGACCCGTGTGCCTCGTGGAAGGACATTTGCGAACCCGACTCGGCACCACGGTTCCCGTGGAAATCAGTGCAAAACCTTTTGAAATCAAAGGGGAATCCGTCCTGTTTATGATGGCCCGAGATATTTCCGAAAGGCTGCGGGCTCAGGAAGAAAAAGAAAAGTTACAGGAACAACTGCGGCACGCTCAAAAGATGGAATCTCTGGGGCGGTTGGCCGGAAGCATCGCCCACGATTTCAATAACGTTCTGGCACCTATCCTCGGCCATGGGGACATCCTTTTCCGCTTGGTGGACGAAACCAGCCCTCTTAAACGGCACCTGGACGCTATAGCCACGGCGGCTCTGAAAGCTAAAGATCTTGTGCAAAAGCTTTTGGATTTTAGTCGAGATCAGGCACCGGCCTTTGAAATCCTCGATCTGGCCGAAAAGTTAAAGATTCTTGAAGAAACCCTCACATCCACCCTGCCGCCCCACATCGATTTTCGACTGATCCTGCCGTCAAATCCCGTATGGGTCAAGGCGGATCCCATTCAAATGGAATGCGTGCTCTTTAATTTGGTAGCCAATGCTCGAGACGCCATGCCGCAAGGAGGAACGCTTTCCATTCTTTTGGAACAAAAAACATTTCACCATGAAAGCGATATGCCCTGCATCGGCCTTAAGCCAGGCACTTACGCTGTGCTCACCGTGGCCGACACCGGCATGGGCATGGATCAAGAAACTCTGAGAAACATTTTTGAACCTTTTTTTACCACCAAGACCTTTGGAAAAGGCACCGGTCTGGGGCTATCCATCGTCTATGGGATTGTGGAAAGCCATCAAGGCCAGATTCTGGCAAGTTCCATTCCCGGTATCGGAACGGCTTTCGAAATCTACCTTCCGGTAAAGCCATCCCCACAGGGGGCTCTTTGAAAACTCGCCATACCAGTGCATCCACGCCCATGAAAGCAGGGGCGAAGCGGCGCTTCGCCCCTGCGAGCCTGAAACCGAGCTTGAGATCCTACGTTTTACCTGTTAGTCCAGAGCGCGGCGGTCAGCCATATCAAAGAGCTTGCGTTCGCGCGGTCCCATGATCCCCAAAGCTTCCCGCTTCTTGTCAATGTGGGCGATCATCATGTGGGCCATCTCATAAGGATCCGAGGCAAAACCCCACTTGCCAAAACCCATCTCCTCCAGCCCTTCGAAAAGAAGCTCGTGGAACTTGGTCCCTTCCAGCGTCGGGAAGGTCACGCCAAAAACCGTAAACACCCCCGAAGCCACAAAGTATTGCCCGATGCTGATGGCCTTCTCACTCATCCATTCCGGAGCCGCCCCGGCCACAGGAAGATCCGCAATGCTCGCTCCCAAACCTCCCACACGCACCATCTCCGCACAGGCAATCAAGATGCGGCTGTTGTCCACACAGGAACCACAACCCAAAACCGGCGGCATTCCCACCGTCTCACACACTTCCGCTAAACCATCCCCGGCCAACACCGCCGCATCCGGCTTCATCAACCCAGCTTTGGCCAAGGCAATCTGCGAACACCCCGTCTGCACCACCAGCACGTTGTTCTTGATCAGCTCCTTGACCAATTCCACATGCACCCAGTCCTGCTTCACCCGCGGGTTCGTGCACCCCACCACACCAGCCACACCACGAATCCGCCCGTTGATGATGTTCTCATTGAGCGGTGTGTAGCTTCCTCGAAAGGTTCCACCCAACATGTAGTTGATGTATTCATGGCTGAACCCATGAACCCCCATGTCCCGACGCTGCGGAATCACCACCCGTGCCGGCCGGTTCTTGAACCGCTCAATGGCCAACTCCACCACCTTGTTGGTGCATTCCCGAGGATGATGCTCATGAAACTCGATGTGCTGCGCCCCCTCGATCTTCGCTCGAGGATTCGTGGTGAAAAACTTCGTCCCGTAACACTCACTCATCTGCACCAAAGCCTGCTTGATGCACTGCACATCCACCGCCATGGCATCCACCGCACCCGTAGCTATCACCGCCTCCGTGCTCATGAAATTGCCCGCATGCGGCACCCCATGCCGTGAAAGCACTTCCGCTCCCGAACAGCACATCCCCAACAGCTGTATCCCTGCCGCCCCGGCCTCCTTGGCCTTGGCCACAAGCTCAGGATCATTGACCGAATCAATCATCGACTCAAAAAGATTCGGCTCATGCCCGTGCACAATGATGTTCACATGATCTTCCTTCAAAAACCCCATGTTCACCCCGGCCACCAAAGGCTTCGGCGTCCCAAACAAAATGTCCGAAATCTCCGTGGCCACCATGGACCCGCCCCAGCCGTCCGCCAAGGCCGTCCGTGAACACTGCCTCACCAGGTTCTCGTAATCCTGGTCCACCCCCATATGGGTCCGATGCATGATCTCCATAATCTCCCGCATCGCCCCACGAGGCACAATCCCGTACTTTCGCCACGTCTCCAGCGTCTTCGCCGGAACACGACTCACAAAGGGAATCTCCCCTTCCACCTGCGTGTAGGTCCGCTCCAACTCCCTGTAGAGATCCTTGGCGATCTCCATGGTCTCGCGGCCCTCCACCTCTATGCCTACACTGCGCGCCACACTGCGCAGCTTCTCCTCATCCTTGATCTTGTAGTCCTTGATCTTTCCGTTCACCACTTCACGGAAAACATCCAACATGGTCATGCCATGGTCCGTATGGGACGCGCAGCCCGAAGCCACCATGCGCGCAAAATTCCTCGCCGCAATGGTGTCTATGGTCGCCCCACACACCCCCACCTTGGAATACGGATCCTTCGGGTTCAACCGGCACGGCCCCATGGCGCAATGCTTACAACACGCCGAATCCGCCCCAATGGGACACGCCTTCATCTCAGCCGCCCGCTGAAACGCCGTCTCCACACCATCCGCCGCCGCCTTCTGCAGCATCTGAATGGTCGCCTCACACGTGGAAAACTCACGAAAATTGTAAGTCTTCGCCTTCTTTTCCTTCTCTTCGGCCATGGCTCTTTCCTTCTCCCTCTTCATGAGGTCTTCTATAGCCGTTCAATGTTTCGCCGTTGTCGGCAGAACTAGGCCATCTTCTGAATGAAATTTTTCACCAAAGTCACGGACTCGGGATGACGCAGAACCACCACGTCGGCACCGGCCAGCAGTAAATCCACAGCCGTGATGGCTTCCATCATCACGGCGCGGGTTTTTTGATCGCCAAGCTGAGGCGCTTCTTCATTGGTTTGGTTGGCTTCTTTGGTCTTCCATACTTCGTTGCCCACGTTACAGATAATGGGCTGAAGCAGCTTTTCATCACCTTGGGTCAAGGCCGCCTGAGTGATGCGCTCCATCACCGAGTAGGTGTATTCCAAACCGTAACCCAGACTGCCTGTGGTGGGATCCATAACGATTTTGTCTTCTTTGACGCCCAGGTTCCCGAGAAGAATATTCAGCTGCTTAGCCAGATTGACGTCGATGGGCGTCGAGGCGACCACCGTGTGCTTATAGCCTAAACAGGCCGCCGCGATCTGTTTGTAATCGCCTTCTTCCACCGGGGCGATCGCAAGATTTTTTCCCGCACATTGCTCGGCCACAAGACGCATAACCTGGGAGTCTTTTTCGTGATTGGCCACACCCCAGACCACCACCGGCACATCCACCGCATCCACGACCTTCTTGACCACCGCAGCCACTTCTTCAGCCGGTTTGTTGTCGGCGTTCGGATCGGCGCTCTTGGTCTGGATCACCAGAATCTCCGCCCCGTATTCCTGCACACACTTTTTCGCCCACGCCACCGGATCTGCCAGAACATCCTTAAACGGTTCCTTGGCCACCTCGGACCACTCGCTGCTGGGATCCTTGTCCCAGATCTCCATGGCAATCCGCGGAGCATGCGGCATCTGGCCTTCAAAAGAATGAAAAGGAAAAGCCGATCGGCCGCCGATGACCACAGCCTTGTCGCCGGTGCCCAGGGTCACCTCACGAATGCTACCAGTATACTTTTGTTGTACAGGTTGGAATGCCAAGGTCGTCCCTCCTTTCAATGCTTGTGCCTTTTTTCATTTTGCCACGCAGCCCATGATGCTTTTTGGAATCTCTTTCCGAAACCTCCTTTTTTATCAAGGATTTCTGAGGGAAGATGAAGGTCCGTTGCGTGAAAAAAAGGACAGAGAAAGCCACAGAACAAAAGCCGCCACGGCTTCGTGATTCCGTCGCTCTTCTCTGCAGCCCTTTACCATGATGACCATCCGAACCGATAGAAGCGTTTGGTTACGAGGTAGGTTCACACGTCAAGGCGGTGCGCCGGCCACTAAAGCGAATCCACGCCACCTATGGGACACCTATGCATATAAGATCCCCACAGGCTTGTCAACTCGTTTCACGAACCAAACGCCATGAAGAACGAAGGGCCCTTCTTTGCTCAGCAACACGAAGGTCTAAAAACAGGTAGGCACCATCAGGTGCTTGCGCGCCTGACGGCGAGTATGAATCACGGGATCATGTTTTTGGGTTCTTTTTTCAGGCACCACACGAACCACATTTCCACGCCATTCCAGCCTATAAGTGTTGTAAGGGCTGTTCAGCACTCCGTGTTCGACGGGCAGACGATACGAGAGAAAGTGCTCCATAAGGGATCGCGACCAGCGCTGCGGAAAATACCTCAAAGGATCAAATTCATAAAAACCATCCATGAGCAGCGATCGCACCACCACATGACGCGGAGGGGAAGGGATGGCTTTGGTCAATCGCTTTTTCACCAGAGCTTGAAGGCGAGCCGAAGCCTTCTCAAGAACGACCTGGGTGGGGAATTCGTCTCCTGGAGGGCTGTCCCCGAAATTGCGCTTCACCAACGCCAGGTCTTTCAGGATTTTTCTTGCATCCCAAAAATCCAGGTCGGTGTAAAGATGCAGATCGTATTTGGTTTTTGCCGGATGGCAATAAATGATACGTGCCATGACTCCCTCCCTGAAACCCCGGTCTTAAACTACCCTCCGCAACCGCAGCCGCAACCGCAGCCCGCCCCCTCCTCTTCGACAATTTCAGCAACAAAGCTTAAGCCGTATCGATCGATCAGGTTACGAATTTCTTCAGGCATTAGGTATTGAACAAAAGTCTGCTCCACCCCCAAGACCTGGTCAGCATAGGCGGACGTCGCAGCGGCCATCGGCTCGTAGGCTCGTGAAACATAGATCATGTCCAAAGCCTTGCTTTGCTGAGGATCCTTAAGGCCGCACAGAGGAATCCATGTGCCTCGCATTTTTAAGAAACCGACGTAGAGGTGCTCGCTAGAAAAGCCCTGATAGAAATCCTGCACCGAAACCACCCGTTGCATGGCCGACTCCTTCTTTTGACGTCCGTTTCATTACGGTGCAGCTTTTATAACCACCAAGGCACGGTGTTTCAATGGAGAGAAAAATGAAAAAGCCGGTCTTTAGAGACCGGCTGTGGGATAGGGATTGGGCTGGCGGCGACCGACTCTTCCACGCGGCTTCCCGCGCAGTACCATAGGCGCTGAGGAGCTTAACGGCCGTGTTCGGGATGGGAACGGGTGTGGCCTCCTCGCCATAGCCACCAGCCCAAAAGCTGAAGAATAGGGTGAAAGAGCAAAGGGTGAAGGCTCATTTCCTTCAGAGAAGGGATGGTCAAGCCTCACGGCCGATTAGGACCGGTCAGCTCCATCCGTTACCGGACTTCCACCTCCGGCCTATCCACCTCGTGGTCTACGAGGGGCCTTCAGCGGGACCGAAGTCCCGAGGGAACTCTCATCTTGGGGTGGGTTTCCCGCTTAGATGCTTTCAGCGGTTATCCCTTCCGAACATAGCTACCCAGCGGTGCTCCTGGCGGAACAACTGGGACACCAGAGGTTCGTCCATCCCGGTCCTCTCGTACTAGGGACAGATCCCCTCAAAGTTCCTACGCCCGCGGTAGATAGGGACCAAACTGTCTCACGACGTTTTAAACCCAGCTCACGTACCGCTTTAATCGGCGAACAGCCGAACCCTTGGGACCTGCTCCAGCCCCAGGATGCGATGAGCCGACATCGAGGTGCCAAACCTCGCCGTCGATGTGAACTCTTGGGGGAGATCAGCCTGTTATCCCCGGCGTACCTTTTATCCGTTGAGCGACGGCCCTTCCATACGGAACCGCCGGATCACTAAGACCGACTTTCGTCCCTGCTCGAGGTGTCCCTCTCACAGTCAGGCTCCCTTATGCCTTTACACTCTACGGCTGGTTTCCAATCAGCCTGAGGGAACCTTCGCGCGCCTCCGTTACCCTTTGGGAGGCGACCGCCCCAGTCAAACTACCCACCAGGCACTGTCCCCGATGAGGATCACTCATCCAGGTTAGAGCCCTAGACGCATAAGGGTGGTATTTCAAGGACGGCTCCATGAGGGCTGGCGCCCCCACTTCACAGCCTCCCACCTATCCTACACATACACGTCCAAAACCCAATGCCAAGTTGTAGTAAAGGTGCACGGGGTCTTTCCGTCTAGCCGCGGGTACTCGGTATCTGCACCGAGACTGCAATTTCACTGAGTCCCTGGTCGAGACAGTGGGGAAGTCGTTACGCCATTCGTGCAGGTCGGAACTTACCCGACAAGGAATTTCGCTACCTTAGGACCGTTATAGTTACGGCCGCCGTTTACCGGGGCTTCGGTTCAAGGCTTCTCCCGAAGGATAACCTCTCCCCTTAACCTTCCGGCACCGGGCAGGCGTCAGACCCTATACGTCGTCTTGCGACTTAGCAGAGTCCTGTGTTTTTAGTAAACA